>ERZ791601.4-NODE-4-length-274203-cov-38.440456_pt1 | contig 274203 bp, 267 predicted proteins | sample MGYA00509967_ERZ791601 | MGnify/ENA primary metagenome ERZ791601 (study PRJEB30046, sample SAMN00791930) | human gut metagenome | study: EMG produced TPA metagenomics assembly of the A metagenome-wide association study of gut microbiota in type 2...
ACAACGGCAAGATACAGCCAGCCTTCGTGGGTCCTGATGTAGGTTATGTCCGTTACCCAACGCTCATCAGGAGCATCCGGATTGAACTGTCGCTGGAGCCTGTTGGGTGACACGATACTGGCCTCGCCTTTACGTGCCCGCGGGCTTCGGTATCCGACCTGAGCCTTTATTCCGACACGTTTCATCAGTCTCCAGACTCTGTTTACTCCGCACTGTTGCCCGCTGTCACGCAGATCCAGATGGATTTTGCGATAACCATAGACGCATCCCGATTCCAGCCAGAACTGTTTAATCTGTCCTGTCAGTCTCAGGTCTGCCTGATGGCGTTGTGAATGCGGCTGCTGAAGCCAGGCGTAAAAACCACTGGGATGAACATCCAGCACCCGACAGAGCAGGCGAACAGGCCAGCAACAGGAGTTGTCACGGATAAAGACGTACCTCAGTCGGACAGCTTTGCGAAGTACGCCGCTGTAGATTCAATCTGTCAATGCAACACCCCTTTCAATTATCTCTTTCGGTGTTTTGAACTTCAGTGTCTTTCTCGGTCTGTTGTTTAGCTGAGCAGCAACCAGATCTAGTTCATGTTGAGTATATTGGGCAAGACATGTCTTTTTAGGAAAGTACTGCCGAATTAGCCCATTTGTGTTCTCATTTGTTCCCCGCTGCCAAGGACTCTGAGGATCGCAGAAGTAAACTTTAACGCCGGTGCTGACAGTAAATTCTAGATGTCTGGCCAGTTCCATTCCTCTGTCCCATGTCAGTGATTTTCTGAGTTCTGACGGTAAACTCAGGAATTTGTCGGTAAGAGCCTGATTTACTGAGACAGAATCTTTGCCCCTGAGTCTAAGGATGATCGTATAACGTGATTTTCGGTCTACAAGTGTGGCTATATGAGAGTTTTTTGTACCTGAGACTAAATCGCCCTCCCAATGCCCCAGAGAGCGTCTGTTATCGACATTTCGGGAACGTTCGTGAATTGGTGTTCCGTTCACTATGTTAATCGTACCTCTTTCGCCTTTGCGGGTATGACGCCTGCCATGGCGAAGGCTATGCGACCGTCGCAGATGCTGTATATTCAGGTGGTGTAGCGCTTCACGGCTACGAAAGTACAGCGTTTTATAAATTGTCTCAGGTGATATTCGCAGCGTTTTTTGACGTGGTTTTGTTCGCCTTAACCATCCTGATATTTGCTCTGGAGACCATTTCATCTCCAGCTTTTCCAGAACAAGCTTTCGCAATGGTAAATTTTGATCCAGTAAGCACGGTTTTGGCCTTTTCGCCATTCTGTTGGCTCGGTTATTAGCATCAACAGCTTTGTAATAGCGCCTGCCCCGATTACGCTGAACTTCACGTGAGATCGTCGAAGGACTGCGATTCAGCGCAGTAGCTATCGCACGAATGCTCATTTTGGCTGACAAACCAGCTCGTATCTCCTCGCGCTCAGACAGTGTCAGGTGAGCTACAGCCCGCTTACGCTCATGGGGTTTTATGCCGCCAGTATCCCTTAACATAGTGAAGATCGTTCCGGGTTTTGAACCCAGGATATTCGCTATTTCACTGAAGCCTGTTCCGTTCTTCCATAGTTCAAAAACAGAGGCTTTTTCCTCTGCTGTAAATGTTCGTCTCATTCAAAAAACCTCCGCAACCCCATGTTTTCACATAACTGTTGCGTTGACCAATTGAATCTACAGCGGCTTTTTTTAATATGTCCCGTTCGTCGGTAACCCGTTTCAGCTCTTTCTGGAGACGGCGGATCTCGGCCTGAGCATCTGACTGTTCTTTATTAGTGGAAGAATCCGGACCGTACTTCTTTATCCAGGCATAAAGGCTGTGGGTGGTGATATCGAGACGTGTTGCAACGCTGGCAACAGAATAACCGCGATCAACAACCTGTTTGACTGCTTCAGTTTTAAACTCTTCGGGATAACGCTTACCGCTCATGGGCACCTCTCTTTAAGCCATCTTAAATGACTCTGAGGTGTCTGTTAAACCCGTGGCGATTCAGAACGCTGCCAAGAAAACAGGAAGCACGTTAGTTGTTAACGGTGCAACTTACGATGTTAGTGCAGATGGTAAAACGATAACGGAGACTGCTTCTGGTAACAATAAAGTCATGTATCTGAGCAAATCAGAAGGTGGTAGCCCGATTCTGGTAAACGAAGATGCAGCAAAATCGTTGCAATCTACCACCAACCCGCTCGAAACTATCGACAAAGCATTGGCTAAAGTTGACAATCTGCGTTCTGACCTCGGTGCAGTACAAAACCGTTTCGACTCTGCCATCACCAACCTTGGCAACACCGTAAACAACCTGTCTTCTGCCCGTAGCCGTATCGAAGATGCTGACTACGCGACCGAAGTGTCTAACATGTCTCGTGCGCAGATCCTGCAACAAGCGGGTACCTCTGTTCTGGCACAGGCTAACCAGACCACGCAGAACGTACTGTCTCTGCTGCGTTAATTTACACTTATCGCTCAAACCCCGCCACCGGCGGGGTTTTTTCTGCCCGCAATTTACCGGTAACCCCCAAATAACCCCTCATTTCACCCACTAATCGTCCGATTAAAAACCCTGCAGAAACGGATAATCATGCCGATAACTCATATAACGCAGGGCTGTTTATCGTGAATTCACTCTATACCGCTGAAGGTGTAATGGATAAACACTCGCTGTGGCAGCGTTATGTCCCGCTGGTGCGTCACGAAGCATTGCGCCTGCAGGTTCGACTGCCCGCGAGCGTGGAACTTGACGATCTGCTACAGGCGGGCGGCATTGGGTTACTTAATGCCGTCGAACGCTATGACGCCCTACAAGGAACGGCATTTACAACTTACGCAGTGCAGCGTATCCGTGGCGCTATGCTGGATGAACTTCGCAGCCGTGACTGGGTGCCGCGCAGCGTGCGACGCAACGCGCGTGAAGTGGCACAGGCAATAGGGCAACTGGAGCAGGAACTTGGCCGCAACGCCACGGAAACTGAGGTAGCGGAACGTTTAGGGATCGATATTGCCGATTATCGCCAAATGTTGCTCGACACCAATAACAGCCAGCTCTTCTCCTACGATGAGTGGCGCGAAGAGCACGGCGATAGCATCGAACTGGTTACTGATGATCATCAGCGAGAAAATCCGCTACAACAACTGCTGGACAGTAATCTGCGCCAGCGGGTGATGGAAGCCATCGAAACGTTGCCGGAGCGCGAAAAACTGGTATTAACCCTCTATTACCAGGAAGAGCTGAATCTCAAAGAGATTGGCGCGGTGCTGGAGGTCGGGGAATCGCGGGTCAGTCAGTTACACAGCCAGGCCATTAAACGGTTACGCACAAAACTGGGTAAGTTATAACGTCAGTAAATGCCGCACTTTAACTTTGACTACCAGGAGTTCTTAATGATGGTGCAGCACCTGAAAAGACGGCCATTAAGCCGCTATCTTAAAGACTTTAAACACAGCCAGACCCATTGCGCGCATTGCCGTAAATTACTCGATCGCATTACCCTCGTTCGCGACGGCAAAATAGTGAATAAAATCGAGATTTCCCGCCTGGACGCGCTGCTTGATGAAAATGGCTGGCAAACGGAACAAAAATCATGGGCGGCATTGTGCCGATTTTGCGGTGATTTACATTGCAAAACGCAGAGTGATTTTTTCGATATTATCGGCTTTAAGCAATTTCTTTTTGAGCAAACTGAAATGAGCCCAGGTACGGTGCGTGAATATGTCGTTCGTTTGCGCCGTTTGGGGAATCATCTACACGAGCAAAATATTTCCCTCGATCCGCTGCAGGACGGTTTCCTTGATGAAATCCTCGCCCCGTGGCTGCCCACCACCAGCACCAACAATTACCGCATCGCATTACGGAAGTATCAACACTATCAGCGTCAAACGTGTACCGGACTTGTGCAGAAATCCTCCAGCCTGCCTGCTTCTGATATATATTAAATAAGAATAAGATGTAGCGGAGTTGTTTTTGTGTTTACAAACAATGGCTCTACACTGCAAACAGACATAACAACATTCGGGGTAAATATGAAATTAGCACATCTGGGACGTCAGGCATTGATGAGTGTGATGGCCGTAGCGCTGGTTGCGGGCATGAGCGTTAAAAGTTTTGCAGATGAAGGTCTGCTTAATAAAGTTAAAGAGCGCGGCACGCTGCTGGTAGGGCTGGAAGGCACTTATCCGCCGTTCAGTTTTCAGGGGGATGACGGCAAATTAACCGGTTTTGAAGTGGAATTTGCCCAACAGCTGGCAAAACATCTTGGCGTTGAGGCGTCACTAAAACCGACCAAATGGGACGGTATGCTGGCGTCGCTGGACTCTAAACGCATTGATGTGGTGATTAATCAGGTCACCATTTCTGACGAGCGCAAGAAAAAATACGATTTCTCTACCCCGTACACCATTTCTGGTATTCAGGCGCTGGTGAAAAAAGGTAACGAAGGCACCATTAAAACGGCTGCTGATCTGAAAGGCAAAAAAGTGGGTGTCGGTCTGGGCACCAACTATGAAGAGTGGCTGCGTCAGAATGTTCAGGGCGTCGATGTGCGTACCTATGATGATGACCCGACCAAATATCAGGATCTGCGCGTAGGCCGTATCGATGCGATCCTCGTTGACCGTCTGGCGGCGCTGGATCTGGTGAAGAAAACCAACGATACGCTGGCAGTAACCGGTGAAGCATTCTCCCGTCAGGAGTCTGGCGTGGCGCTGCGTAAAGGAAATGAAGACCTGCTGAAAGCGGTGAATGATGCAATTGCGGAAATGCAAAAAGATGGCACTCTGCAAGCCCTTTCCGAAAAATGGTTTGGTGCTGATGTGACCAAATAATCAGCATAATGACAAAAAAGGGCGCTTTCACTAGCGCCTTTTTTATTTACGCGTTTTCAGCGTGCATAATAAGAAAATCACAACAACACACATCGGAGGCTGTTATGCCACTGCATAATTTAACCCGTTTTCCACGGCTGGAGTTTATCGGCGCGCCAACGCCGCTCGAATATCTGCCGCGCTTTTCTGATTATCTTGGACGGGAAATTTTCATCAAACGGGATGACGTCACACCCATGGCAATGGGCGGCAATAAATTACGTAAGCTGGAATTTCTCGCGGCAGATGCTCTGCGTGAAGGTGCCGATACGCTGATTACTGCCGGGGCGATCCAGTCTAACCATGTGCGCCAGACTGCCGCAGTTGCGGCGAAACTCGGTCTGCACTGCGTGGCGCTGCTGGAAAATCCTATTGGCACAACCGCAGAAAACTATTTAACCAACGGCAATCGTTTGTTGCTGGATCTGTTCAATACCCAGATTGAAATGTGCGACGCACTGACCGATCCCAATGCCCAACTGGAAGAGCTGGCGACGCGAGTCGAAGCACAAGGCTTTCGCCCGTATGTCATTCCGGTTGGCGGTTCTAATGCTCTGGGCGCGCTGGGTTATGTGGAGAGTGCGCTGGAAATTGCGCAACAGTGTGAAGGGGCGGTTAATATTTCGTCGGTGGTGGTCGCATCGGGCAGTGCCGGAACTCACGCCGGACTGGCTGTTGGGCTGGAACACCTGATGCCTGAAAGCGAACTGATTGGCGTGACCGTGTCGCGTTCCGTTGCCGATCAATTGCCGAAAGTGGTTAACCTACAACAGGCGATTGCGAAAGAACTGGAGCTGACCGCATCAGCGGAAATTTTACTCTGGGATGACTATTTTGCACCTGGCTACGGCGTGCCGAACGACGAAGGCATGGAAGCAGTGAAATTGCTGGCGCGGCTGGAAGGCATTCTGCTTGATCCTGTGTATACCGGAAAAGCGATGGCGGGTCTGATTGACGGTATCAGTCAGAAACGTTTCAAAGATGAAGGGCCGATTCTGTTTATTCATACCGGCGGTGCGCCTGCGCTGTTCGCCTATCATCCCCACGTTTAGCTCCGGAAACGCTCATGCAAGAAAGTATACAACTGGTTATTGATTCCTTGCCGTTCCTGCTGAAAGGTGCTGGGTATACGCTGCAACTCAGTATCGGCGGCATGTTTTTTGGCTTACTGCTCGGGTTTATTCTCGCGCTGATGCGCCTGTCGCCAATCTGGCCCGTGCGCTGGCTGGCGCGTTTTTATATCTCTATTTTTCGTGGTACGCCGCTCATCGCACAACTGTTTATGATCTATTACGGCCTGCCGCAGTTTGGTATCGAATTAGATCCCATTCCGTCAGCAATGATTGGTCTGTCGTTGAACACTGCCGCCTATGCTGCCGAAACGCTGCGCGCCGCCATTTCTTCTATTGATAAAGGTCAGTGGGAAGCGGCAGCCAGTATTGGTATGACGCCGTGGCAGACCATGCGTCGCGCGATTTTGCCACAGGCGGCGCGTGTGGCGTTGCCGCCGCTGTCGAACAGCTTTATCAGCCTGGTAAAAGATACGTCGCTGGCCGCGACAATCCAGGTGCCGGAGCTGTTCCGTCAGGCGCAGTTGATTACCTCGCGTACGCTGGAGGTGTTCACCATGTATCTGGCGGCTTCGCTCATCTACTGGATCATGGCGACTGTGTTATCGACGTTGCAGAACCATTTTGAGAATCAACTTAATCGCCAGGAGAGAGAACCAAAATGAGTGCCATTGAAGTTAAGAACCTGGTGAAAAAATTCCACGGTCAGACGGTGCTGCACGGTATCGACCTCGAGGTAAAGCCTGGCGAAGTGGTGGCAATTATCGGTCCGAGTGGTTCCGGCAAAACCACGTTGCTACGCAGCATAAATCTGCTGGAACAACCCGAAGCGGGAACGATCACCGTTGGCGATATCACTATTGATACTGCACGTTCATTAAGTCAGCAAAAATCGCTGATTCGCCAGTTGCGTCAGCACGTCGGGTTTGTCTTCCAGAACTTTAATTTGTTTCCGCATCGTACGGTGCTGGAGAACATTATTGAAGGGCCGGTGATCGTCAAAGGCGAACCGAAAGAAGAGGCCACGGCGCGCGCTCGCGAGCTACTGGCGAAAGTTGGGCTGGCCGGTAAAGAAACCAGCTATCCACGTCGTTTGTCTGGCGGTCAACAGCAGCGTGTTGCGATTGCGCGTGCGCTGGCAATGCGTCCTGAGGTGATTTTGTTTGACGAGCCAACGTCAGCGCTGGATCCAGAGCTGGTGGGCGAAGTCCTGAACACCATCCGTCAGCTGGCGCAGGAAAAGCGCACGATGGTGATTGTGACGCACGAAATGAGCTTTGCCCGGGATGTTGCGGACCGGGCGATTTTTATGGACCAGGGGCGGATAGTCGAGCAGGGGGCAGCAAAAGCGTTATTTGCCGATCCCCAGCAGCCTCGCACCCGCCAGTTCCTCGAGAAGTTTCTGCTGCAATAATAAGAAAAAATCAGCCCCGACGATTCACCTGTCGGGGCGGGACGCTATTTCAAGCGTGATAAAACTGCTTAACAAATCAGCATAACTCATTAATAACATAAGAGAATGTGATGGCTTGCAAAAGTAATTCATTGCCTGAATAATATAAATTATATATAAATCTTATTTATGTGATAGTTTGAATTATCATTATAAATGATACTCACTCTCAGGGGCGTTGCGGTTTACTATGCAGGATACGGATTTTTTCAGCTGGCGTCGCACGATGCTGTTGCGTTTTCAGAGGATGGAGGCCGCAGAAGAGGTCTACCATGAAATAGAGCTTCAGGCTCAGCAGCTGGAGTACGATTACTATTCGTTATGTGTTCGCCACCCGGTACCATTCACGCGACCTAAAGTGGCTTTCTACACCAATTACCCTGAGGCGTGGGTTAGTTATTATCAGGCAAAAAACTTTCTCGCAATTGATCCGGTGCTGAACCCTGAAAACTTTAGTCAGGGCCATTTAATGTGGAATGATGACTTATTCAGCGAAGCACAGCCGTTATGGGAAGCCGCGCGCGCACATGGCTTACGCCGCGGTGTCACTCAGTATTTAATGCTGCCAAACCGGGCGCTGGGCTTTTTGTCCTTTTCCCGTTGCAGCGCGCGCGAAATACCCATTCTTAGTGATGAACTGCAATTAAAAATGCAGTTACTGGTGCGCGAAAGTCTGATGGCTCTGATGCGTTTAAATGATGAAATAGTGATGACGCCAGAGATGAATTTCAGCAAGCGCGAAAAAGAAATTCTGAGGTGGACGGCGGAAGGGAAGACATCAGCAGAGATAGCGATGATTTTGTCAATCTCTGAGAATACGGTCAATTTCCATCAGAAAAACATGCAGAAAAAAATCAATGCACCGAATAAGACCCAGGTTGCCTGTTACGCGGCCGCTACTGGCTTAATTTGATCTCTTTTCTTTCTGCGTGTCAGATGCAAAAACCGGCTGAAAGGCACGTTCTCAGCCGGTTTTATATTACTGACGGTAGGCTTGTTTAATTTGCTTAACCGTTTTGGAAAATACTGCAGCCTGGGTTTCGTCTTCGATCAGCGCAAGCTGTTTTTCCATCTTTAACATCACGCGGCCCGCGTCAGCTTGTCCCATCGCCTGCAGCATCAGCGTCAGCATCGCTTTCAGGCAGGAGACTTCATTTGCCAGTTCTTGATTATTCTCGGCAGTAGAAAAATCAGGCGTACTCATTTATTTTCCTCGTCATGTTGCAATGAAAATTTGCGGTGAAAAATGTTAAGGCGGCGGAGTATACCATAAGCTTTGCTAAAAATAGCAGTGGTTGTTTTTTGAGCGTGATATCAACAGTGCTATAAAATACGTTAATATAATGACCAATAAATATTTTTATCATGAATGTTTTTTGCCCGTATTGTTTGGGTTAATTAATGTTACATATTCAGCGGGCTGATTTTCATTTTTGCTGAATAAAGTCAATTTTTGTCACATTTCATCGCCGGGCTTACTGTGAAACGATCCGGTAAGCCGTTGGTGACGGGCGTGACCATAACTGTGGACAATCGAATTGACAAAAACGAGAGAAAAATCGAATACCCACCATTTTTAACGTTTCAAAGTTGCAATAAAAACCGCTAATATACGAATGACTAACTATCAGTAGCGTTATCCCTATTTCTGGAGATATTCCTTTGATCAACGTTCTACTTGTTGATGACCACGAACTGGTGCGCGCAGGGATACGACGCATTCTGGAAGATATAAAGGGTATAAAAGTCGTCGGTGAGGCATCGTGCGGTGAAGACGCCGTTAAGTGGTGCCGGACAAATGCCGTTGACGTGGTGCTAATGGACATGAGTATGCCGGGCATTGGCGGTCTTGAGGCGACGCGTAAAATCGCGCGTTCCACAGCTGATGTCAAAATCATCATGCTTACCGTCCATACAGAAAACCCTTTACCAGCGAAAGTCATGCAGGCCGGTGCTGCGGGCTACCTCAGCAAAGGCGCGGCTCCGCAGGAAGTCGTGAGTGCGATTCGTTCTGTCTATTCAGGGCAGCGTTACATTGCTTCTGATATCGCTCAACAAATGGCGTTAAGCCAGATCGAACCAGAAAAAACAGAAAGCCCATTTGCCAGTTTGTCTGAACGTGAATTGCAGATTATGCTGATGATCACCAAGGGCCAGAAGGTCAATGAGATCTCAGAACAGCTCAATCTCAGTCCGAAAACGGTGAACAGCTACCGCTATCGTATGTTCAGTAAACTAAACATTCATGGCGATGTTGAGCTGACTCACCTGGCAATTCGCCATGGTCTGTGTAATGCGGAGACATTATCAAGTCAGTGAGTGATCAGTTTGACGCAAAAGCGTTTTTAAAAACCGTAACCAGCCAGCCAGGCGTTTATCGCATGTACGATGCTGGTGGTACGGTTATCTATGTCGGCAAAGCGAAAGACCTGAAAAAACGGCTTTCCAGCTATTTCCGTAGCAACCTCGCTTCGCGCAAAACCGAAGCGCTGGTCGCCCAGATCCAGCAAATTGATGTAACGGTTACTCATACAGAAACCGAAGCGCTGTTGCTGGAACACAACTACATCAAACTCTATCAGCCGCGTTACAACGTTTTACTACGCGATGATAAATCTTATCCCTTTATCTTCCTGAGTGGCGATACCCATCCGCGTCTGGCGATGCATCGTGGTGCGAAGCATGCTAAAGGTGAATATTTCGGCCCGTTCCCGAATGGCTATGCCGTACGTGAAACACTGGCGCTACTGCAAAAGATTTTCCCCATTCGCCAGTGCGAAAACAGTGTTTATCGCAATCGCTCGCGTCCGTGTCTGCAATATCAGATAGGACGTTGTCTGGGGCCGTGCGTTGAAGGACTGGTGAGTGAAGAAGAATACGCTCAGCAGGTCGAGTATGTGCGCCTGTTTTTGTCTGGCAAAGATGATCAGGTGCTTACGCAACTGATTAGCCGTATGGAAACTGCCAGCCAGAATCTGGAGTTTGAAGAAGCTGCACGTATTCGCGACCAAATTCAGGCGGTGCGACGCGTCACCGAAAAACAGTTTGTTTCCAATACCGGCGACGACCTTGACGTTATTGGTGTGGCGTTCGATGCGGGCATGACTTGTGTCCACGTATTGTTCATTCGTCAGGGCAAAGTGCTCGGCAGCCGCAGCTATTTCCCGAAAGTGCCTGGCGGTACGGAACTGAGCGAGGTGGTGGAAACCTTCGTAGGTCAGTTCTATTTACAAGGCAGCCAGATGCGCACCTTACCGGGTGAGATCCTGCTCGATTTTAATCTTAGCGATAAAACGCTGCTCGCCGATTCCCTTTCAGAACTGGCGGGACGCAAGATTAATGTTCAAACCAAACCTCGCGGCGATAGGGCGCGTTATCTGAAACTCGCGCGCACCAATGCGGCGACGGCCTTAACCAGCAAACTTTCGCAGCAATCTACCGTTCACCAGCGACTGACCGCGCTTGCCAGCGTGTTGAAATTGCCGGAAGTGAAGCGGATGGAGTGCTTTGACATCAGCCATACCATGGGCGAACAAACCGTCGCTTCCTGTGTGGTGTTTGATGCTAACGGCCCGCTGCGTGCGGAGTATCGGCGCTATAACATTACTGGCATCACGCCGGGCGATGATTATGCGGCGATGAATCAGGTGCTGCGTCGGCGTTATGGTAAAGCCATTGACGACAGTAAGATCCCGGATGTGATCCTTATCGACGGCGGCAAAGGCCAGCTTGCGCAGGCGAAAAATGTCTTCGCCGAACTGGATGTCTCATGGGATAAAAATCATCCGCTGCTACTTGGCGTTGCCAAAGGAGCAGATCGTAAGGCTGGGCTGGAAACGCTGTTCTTTGAGCCGGAAGGTGAGGGATTCAGTTTGCCGCCAGATTCTCCCGCGCTGCATGTTATCCAGCATATTCGCGATGAATCACACGATCACGCGATTGGCGGGCACCGTAAAAAACGGGCGAAGGTCAAAAATACCAGTTCCCTGGAAACCATTGAAGGCGTCGGGCCAAAACGTCGGCAAATGTTGTTGAAATATATGGGCGGTTTGCAAGGTTTACGTAACGCCAGCGTCGAGGAAATTGCAAAAGTGCCGGGTATTTCGCAAGGTCTGGCAGAAAAGATCTTCTGGTCGTTGAAACATTGATGTCTCTGTAGCAACATAGGGGTAATCTTACTGACAACAGATAGTTACCCGTCATTATGCAATTTAATATCCCTACGTTGCTTACACTGTTCCGTGTCATCCTTATCCCATTCTTTGTATTGGTCTTTTATCTGCCTGTCACCTGGTCGCCGTTTGCCGCCGCGCTCATTTTCTGCGTCGCGGCGGTGACTGACTGGTTCGATGGTTTTCTGGCACGCCGCTGGAACCAGAGTACCCGGTTTGGTGCTTTCCTTGACCCTGTCGCAGATAAAGTTCTCGTGGCTATCGCCATGGTGCTGGTAACCGAGCATTATCACAGCTGGTGGGTGACCTTACCGGCGGCAACGATGATCGCCCGTGAAATTATTATTTCTGCGCTACGCGAATGGATGGCGGAGTTGGGTAAACGCAGTAGCGTGGCTGTCTCCTGGATTGGGAAAGTGAAAACTACGGCCCAGATGGTGGCGTTGGCCTGGCTGCTGTGGCGTCCGAACATTTGGGTTGAGTACGCCGGTATTGCACTTTTCTTTGTGGCTGCGGTACTGACTCTGTGGTCAATGTTGCAATATTTGAGCGCTGCGCGTGCAGATTTGCTTGATCAGTGATCGTTTCGGTGCAATTTTCAGCAAACGATCAAAAGTGGTGAAAAATATCGTTGACTCATCGCGCCAGGTAAGTAGAATGCAACGCATCGAACGGCGGCACTGATTGCCAGACGATAATAAAATCAAGTGATTAACTGATTGCTTGATGAATGCGGGAATAGCTCAGTTGGTAGAGCACGACCTTGCCAAGGTCGGGGTCGCGAGTTCGAGTCTCGTTTCCCGCTCCAGTTTAAAAGACATCGGCCTCAAGCGGATGTCTGGCTGAAAGGCCTGAAGAATTTGGCGCGTTAACAAAGCGGTTATGTAGCGGATTGCAAATCCGTCTAGTCCGGTTCGACTCCGGAACGCGCCTCCACTTTCTTCCCGAGCCCGGATGGTGGAATCGGTAGACACAAGGGATTTAAAATCCCTCGGCGTTCGCGCTGTGCGGGTTCAAGTCCCGCTCCGGGTACCATGGGAAAGATAAGAATAAAATCAAAGCAATAAGCAGTGTCGTGAAACCACCTTCGGGTGGTTTTTTTGTGCCTGCAACTTGTCGTTACACCCTCCTTAATTTTTAATCACCGGCAAAGCCACTCAAAAAGTATCTCTGATACGGACCGGCATGTAAGATAGGTGCTGGCGAGTTGAGATCCACAAGGAAAAGCGTATGAAAACGGGACCGTTAAACGAAAGTGAGTTGGAATGGCTGGACGATATTCTGACCAAATACAACACTGACCACGCCATCCTTGATGTGGCGGAGCTGGACGGTTTATTGACGGCGGTGTTGAGTTCTCCGCAAGAGATTGAACCGGCACAGTGGCTGGTTGCCGTGTGGGGTGGGGCTGACTATGTGCCGCGCTGGGCGTCTGAGAAAGAGATGACACGCTTTATGAACCTGGCCTTTCAACATATGGCCGATACCGCAGAGCGTCTGAACGAATTCCCGGAGCAGTTTGAGCCGCTATTCGGCTTGCGAGAAGTTGATGGCAGCGAGCTGACGATTGTTGAGGAGTGGTGCTTTGGCTATATGCGGGGCGTGGCACTTTCTGACTGGTCAACATTGCCCGATTCGTTAAAACCAGCGCTGGAGGCGATAGCGCTGCACGGTACTGAGGACAACTTCGAGCGGGTAGAGAAGATGTCGCCAGAAGCGTTTGAAGAGAGCGTAGATGCCATTCGACTGGCGGCGCTTGATTTACATGCATACTGGATGGCGCATCCGCAGGAAAAAGCTGTTCAGCAACCGATCAAAGCAGAAGAGAAACCGGGGCGTAACGATCCTTGTCCGTGCGGCAGTGGTAAGAAATTTAAGCAGTGCTGCCTGCATTAAGAAGTCAAATTGGGTGTCAGCGTTAATTCTGGCACCCAATAAGGAATTTGAGGCTATCTGATCACCCCACTTCTGGTAACAACCCTGCCGCAATCAAAAATTGCACGCCAATCACAGCAATACCACAGAGAAACACCACCACCAGCGCCGGACGACCACCTTTCACCCGGTAACCCGCCTGAGGATTGTGCTTTCTGCTTTGCCAGGTCAATAGTGAAGGGATAATCAATGCCAGTACCGCCAGCGCCACACCGGCGTAACCCAGCGCCATCACAAATCCTCGTGGATAAAACAGTGCAAACGCCAACGGCGGCAGAAAGGTAATTGCACCAGTTTGCAATCGTCCACCAACGGTATTTGAACGCTGAAACAAATCAGCCAGATAATCAAATAAGCCTAACGCAACGCCGAGAAATGACGTGGCGAGGGCTAAATCAGCAAATAAATGCACTGCCAGCTCAACATGCGGAGAGGCCACCATTTCGCGTAACGCCTGTAACAGCCCGTTTAATCCGGCATGATTAGCCAGCAATCCCATAAAGGTTGTTGAATCAATGCTGCCAAGCGTCGCCACCTGCCAGAAAATATATGCCACCAGGGGGATCGCACTACCGGTTATAAACACCCAGCGTAGCTTACGAATGTTGCCATCCATATAGCTGACAATACTCGGCACGCTACCGTGAAAACCAAACGACGTAAAAATCACCGGGATTGCAGATAGTGCCAGCCCCTGTTGCAACGGCAGGGTTAAAAGATTCACTTTGTGAATATGCGGTAGCAGTAGTACCAGCATTACCACCAGAAAAATAATCTTGGCGCTGAACAGAAAACGGTTAAACAAATCGACCAGCGAAGTTCCGACACAAACCACGCCACCGGCAACAAAAGTGAACAACAGCACGCCAGCGGTTGCCGACATTGAAATACCTGTCCAGTCGCTGATGCTGGAGGCCAACAATTCACCAGCACCGCTGATGTATGCCGCAGTCAGAGCATACATTAAGAACATCATACTGAAGCCCGTCAGCCATTGACCGTAGCGTCCCAGATAGCGTTTTGCCAGCGTGCCCAAGCCGGTATCTGCCGGAACATGCTGGTACACCTCCAGCAGTAATAGCGCCGTGTAGCACATCAACGCCCAAAGCCCAATCAACAAGATTAACGTGACGCTAAAACCAACACCTGCCGCAGCCAGCGGCATTGCCAGCATGCCTGCGCCAATTGTGGTTCCCGCCACGATAAAAACACTTCCCAGGGTTCTGTTTTTCACGCTTTCTTCTGTCCTGACGATCTTTATGAGTGATATCTGCGGCGCAGGTTAAGGCATAACGGCTGCTTCGTCAAACCGACGTTACATATGGTGTAAATATAAATGTACAATAAAAAGCATTCAGTCCTGCGCTGGCGCAAAGTCTTCATAAGCGGCAATCGCTACGCTAGGCTTTTTTTTGAGGAGGAACGATGGACTCTATTCACGGTCATGAAGTGTTAAATATGATGATTGAATCAGGCGAGCAATATACGCATGCCAGTCTGGAAGCTGCGATTAAAGCGCGTTTTGGTGAACAGGCACGTTTTCACACCTGCTCGGCAGAAGGGATGACAGCGGGAGAGCTGGTGGCGTTTCTGGCAGCAAAAGGCAAATTTATTCCTTCTGAAGACGGTTTTTCGACCGATCAGAGTAAGATTTGCCGTCACTGATTTGAAACGGCGGCAGAAAACCTGCCGCCGGAGAGCATTAGTTTTGTGTGTCGAGGGTAGAGAGTTCTTTGTCGATAAAATACAGACCTTCGCCGCTTTTGCCTGCCAGGCTTAATTTATCAATAATCGATTTGAACAGTTTCTCTTCTTCATGCTGCTCAGAAACATACCATTGCAGGAAATTAAATGTTGGGTAGTCCTGATTGGTCATTGCAGCATGAGCCAGTTCGTTAATTTTCTGCGTGATTAATTGTTCGTGTTTATAGGTTTCCTTGAATAATTCATCAAGTGAAGAATATTCAGCAAACGGAGATTCAACGGTATTAATACGTGGTAAGTTTCCGGTATCAGTCAGGTAATCAAACAGACGCTGCATATGTGTCATCTCTTCCTGGGCGTGGCGGCGCAGGAACGCGGCAGCACCTTCGAAGGTATGATAGCTGCACCAGGCGCTCATTTGCTGATAAAGCAGTGAAGAGTACAGTTCCAGGTTCATCTGCTCATTAAGTTTTTCAATCATTTCTGGTTTCAGCATGATAGTGCTCCACAAAGGTTATATTTGTTGCTGTGGCGTCACTATAATTTGTTATTTTATTATTTGCAAAAGGTAAAATATAAACTTCATTTATTAAAAATACGAATGGGAATAAAACGCATTACCGCTATTTATTTAATCAGCGAAGATCCCCCTCGCTGATTAAAACATTTAGAGAAAGACAGGGAAGGCGGAATGATGGCACTGATATGACAAAGTGAATTCCGTATTTAAACATAAGGAACCCGCAAAAAGGCTACAGTTGCCTACTGGCTGACCAAAGGGGATAGCGTGGGTATAGCCTTCCTGCTGGCATGCGCGATCGGCGATCCCGCGACTGACATAACGATCGGTACGGGCATGCTGCAAAAAAGCCTGGTCATAAACCAACCGTACAATACCTGTTGCCGCGTCAACTTCGCTCACATGGGCCTGGCGAGTAACCGTACACCCCGCCAGCGTTATTAATGAAAGAGTCAGAATCAGAAGTCTCATGGTCCAGCCAGAAGAGTAAAAGAAAGCACTATTTTACGCGTTACAGCGCTGCGACAATGGCCGGAAAAGACGCCTGGCAGGCGCTATTTCTTGCCATCTGTAGGTGTCAGAAATGGGGTAGCTGCTTTTTGATTATCATTTTTATAACATTAAAGGGGTATTTATGTGATTCACATCACATAAAGATTGATTTTTGTGATGGTTGTCATATTATAAGTGCAAAGACAATAACACCTGTATAACAAATGGTCGGAGTGCCGCGATGAAACTGCGCAAAATACTGAAAAGTATGTTCAATAACTATTGCAAGACGTTCAAAGACGTACCGCCAGGCAATATGTTCCGATAACAAAAAACCTGCTCCGGCAGGTTTTTTTGTGTCCTGATGACGGTGGATGTGACTATCGCTGAAGATGTGAAGCCGCTACTATAACGGCTTTCAAAATGCTATCAGGAGTTTACGATGTCCCAGCCGCTGAATGCCGATCAGGAACTGGTTTCTGATGTGGTTGCTTGCCAGTTGGTTATCAAACAAATTCTGGATGTTCTCGATGTAATCGCGCCCGTTGAAGTTCGTGAAAAAATGTCCAGTCAGCTGAAGAATATCGACTTTACTAACCATCCCGCCGCCGCAGACCCGGTCACCATGCGGGCAATCCAAAAAGCCATCGCGCTTATTGAACTCAAGTTTACCCCACAGGGTGAATCCCATTAAAAAAACCGCTGCTTCAAACAGATGAGGCAGCGGTTTCTCAAAACCTTCATCGGCGCAATGCATTAGCGCCGATGATGATCAATGCAGCTGGTGTGACACGACATTCAGAACATGTTGGTCGGTCTGCACAGGGCACATACCCGCAAGTTTCGCACTGCGCACTTCATCAAGAATGGTTTGCAGCAACAGACCATCATGCTGCTGTTCTTTTTCCAGATCGCGCAGGAAATTGACGGTTGAATCATCATTCAGTTCTTTCGCTTCATCGGCTAACTGTGCCAACGTACTAGAACGTTGCTCGTATTCTTCCATCGTTTTTTGGAACAGTTCTTCCAGAGAGTTCAGTTTTTCACCGGGAACATCAATGGCTTTAACGATGGGGGTAGCGCCGACACTCTTCATAAAGTTAAACATGCGCATCATTTGGGTCACATTACTCTGTGCCTGGGCGCGAAGGAAAGTGGCGGTGCCGTTCAGACTCTGTTCAGAACACCAGTTACTCAGGTGAAGGTAGAGATTGGATGCGTAAAACTCGCGGTTCATTTGAGAGTTGAGTTTGAGAAGCATTCCAGCGGTTGCCATACCTAATATCCTTATATCCAGAAGTGGAGAGGTGCAAGATAAATCAAAACACCATAATTACTGTTTGCAGAATAATTCCTTTCTGCCGGTCCGAAATGTGATCGTGGAGTCAATTCTGACGATGATCTGAAATAAGAATAACGTCTGAACGGGTATAAGAAAATGCTTAAATCATCAAGTTTATATATTTTTACATTTCATTGATGAAATCAATGTAACTGCAATGAATTTTAATGATAGTGCTTTTTGTATCTTGTTGATATTAATCAATGAATTTGAATTCATGATGAAGTGATGATTTTATAAAACGTTTTTTCATTTTTGCGAGATGGCTCTCATTATACGTGTTCTGTTAATTAATGAGCACAGTGATAATTAATGACGAAATGAATGACGTGCATTTTCCACATCTTTGAGTTGCGGTTATTACACCATTTCAAAAACTCAACGCCAGGTAATGCGGCCTATTGACTGGTTAAAAAGAAGACATCCCGCATGGGTACCAAAGACAACAAGGATTTCCAGGCTAATCTTATGGATTAATCTGCTGTGCATTCGACAATTTGTCTGACAAATTGGCTTTCCCTTATGTCTTTTCCCGCTAAATTTATGCACGTTCTCACTGTAATTCTGCGATGTGATATTGCTCTCCTATGGAGAATTAATTTCTCGCTAAAACTATGTCAACACAGTCACTTATCTTTTAGTTAAAAGGTAATGCTTTGTTTTCCGATTAATTTAACGAATGTCATTCGTTTTTGCACTACACAAAACGACACTAAAGCTGGAGAGAACCATGCACAAATTTACTAAAGCCCTGGCAGCCATTGGTCTGGCAGCCGTTATGTCACAATCCGCTATGGCGGAGAACCTGAAGCTCGGTTTTCTGGTGAAGCAACCGGAAGAGCCGTGGTTCCAGACCGAATGGAAGTTTGCCGATAAAGCCGGGAAGGATTTAGGGTTTGAGGTTATTAAGATTGCCGTGCCGGATGGCGAAAAAACATTGAACGCGATCGACAGCCTGGCTGCCAGTGGCGCAAAAGGTTTCGTTATTTGTACTCCGGACCCCAAACTCGGCTCTGCCATCGTCGCGAAAGCGCGTGGCTACGATATGAAAGTCATTGCCGTGGATGACCAGTTTGTTAACGCCAAAGGTAAGCCAATGGATACCGTTCCGCTGGTGATGATGGCGGCGACTAAAATTGGCGAACGTCAGGGCCAGGAACTGTATAAAGAGATGCAGAAACGTGGCTGGGATGTCAAAGAAAGCGCGGTGATGGCGATTACCGCCAACGAACTGGATACCGCCCGCCGCCGTACTACGGGATCTATGGATGCGCTGAAAGCGGCCGGATTCCCGGAAAAACAAATTTATCAGGTACCTACCAAATCTAACGACATCCCGGGGGCATTTGACGCTGCCAACTCAATGCTGGTTCAACATCCGGAAGTTAAACATTGGCTGATCGTCGGTATGAACGACAGCACCGTGCTGGGCGGCGTACGCGCGACGGAAGGTCAGGGCTTTAAAGCGGCCGATATCATCGGCATTGGCATTAACGGTGTGGATGCGGTGAGCGAACTGTCTAAAGCACAGGCAACCGGCTTCTACGGTTCCCTGCTGCCAAGCCCGGACGTACATGGCTATAAATCCAGCGAAATGCTTTACAACTGGGTAGCAAAAGACGTTGAACCGCCAAAATTTACCGAAGTTACCGACGTGGTACTGATCACGCGTGACAACTTTAAAGAAGAACTGGAGAAAAAAGGTTTAGGCGGTAAGTAATTTGCCGGAAAAATTCCCCTCTGCATGATGCAGAGGGGGTGTGAACGACCAGTGATTCACGGAGACGTTATGCAACAGTCTACCCCGTATCTCTCATTTCGCGGCATCGGTAAAACGTTTCCCGGCGTTAAGGCGCTGACGGATATTAGTTTTGACTGCTATGCCGGTCAGGTTCATGCGTTGATGGGTGAAAATGGCGCAGGAAAATCAACTCTCTTAAAAATCCTCAGCGGCAACTATGCGCCAACCACGGGTTCTGTAGTGATTAATGGGCAGGAAATGTCCTTTTCCGACACGACCGCAGCACTTAACGCGGGCGTGGCGATTATTTACCAGGAACTGCATCTCGTGCCGGAAATGACCGTCGCGGAAAACATCTATCTCGGCCAGCTGCCGCATAAAGGCGGCATTGTGAATCGCTCATTGCTGAATTATGAGGCGGGTTTACAACTTAAACATCTTGGTATGGATATTGACCCGGACACGCCGCTGAAATATCTCTCCATTGGTCAGTGGCAGATGGTTGAAATCGCCAAAGCGCTGGCGCGTAACGCCAAAATTATCGCCTTTGATGAGCCAACCAGCTCCCTCTCTGCCCGTGAAATCGACAATCTTTTCCGCGTTATTCGTGAACTGCGAAAAGAGGGGCGGGTAATCTTATACGTTTCTCACCGTATGGAAGAAATATTTGCCCTCAGCGATGCCATTACTGTCTTTAAAGATGGACGTTATGTCAAAACCTTTACCGATATGCAGCAGGTTGACCACGACGCGCTGGTGCAGGCGATGGTCGGGCGCGACATTGGCGATATCTACGGCTGGCAACCGCGTAGTTATGGCGAGGAGCGCCTACGTCTTGATGCTGTGAAAGCACCAGGCGTGCGTACGCCAATAAGTCTGGCGGTTCGCAGTGGTGAAATTGTTGGGCTGTTTGGTCTGGTAGGGGCGGGGCGTAGCGAATTAATGAAAGGCATGTTTGGCGGGACGCAAATCACCGCCGGTCAGGTTTATATCGACCAACAGCCGATCGATATTCGTAAACCGAGCCACGCCATTGCCGCAGGCATGATGCTCTGCCCGGAAGATCGCAAAGCGGAAGGCATTATTCCCGTGCACTCCGTTCGCGACAATATCAACATCAGTGCCAGACGTAAACATGTGCTCGGCGGTTGTGTAATCAACAACGGTTGGGAAGAAAACAATGCCGATCACCACATTCGTTCGCTCAACATCAAAACGCCGGGCGCGGAGCAACTGATCATGAATCTCTCAGGCGGAAATCAGCAAAAAGCCATTCTGGGCCGCTGGTTATCGGAAGAGATGAAGGTCATTTTGCTGGATGAACCTACGCGCGGCATTGATGTTGGCGCTAAGCACGAAATATATAACGTAATTTATGCGCTGGCGGCGCAGGGCGTGGCGGTGCTGTTTGCCTCCAGCGACTTACCTGAAGTCCTCGGCGTTGCCGACCGGATTGTGGTGATGCGGGAAGGTGAAATCGCCGGTGAATTGTTACACGAGCAGGCAGATGAGCGTCAGGCACTGAGCCTTGCGATGCCTAAAGTCAGCCAGGCTGTTGCCTGAGTAAGGAGAGTATGATGTCTTCTGTTTCTACATCGGGGTCTGGCGCACCTAAGTCGTCATTCAGCTTCGGGCGTATCTGGGATCAGTACGGCATGCTGGTGGTGTTTGCGGTGCTCTTTATCGCCTGTGCCATTTTTGTCCCAAATTTTGCCACCTTCATTAATATGAAAGGGTTGGGCCTGGCAATTTCCATGTCGGGGATGGTGGCTTGTGGCATGTTGTTCTGCCTCGCTTCCGGTGACTTTGACCTTTCTGTCGCCTCCGTAATTGCCTGTGCGGGTGTCACCACGGCGGTGGTTATTAACCTGACTGAAAGCCTGTGGATTGGCGTGGCAGCGGGGTTGTTGCTGGGCGTTCTCTGTGGCCTGGTCAATGGCTTTGTTATCGCCAAACTGAAAATAAATGCTCTGATCACGACATTGGCAACGATGCAGATTGTTCGAGGTCTGGCGTACATCATTTCAGACGGTAAAGCGGTCGGTATCGAAGATGAAAGCTTCTTTGCCCTTGGTTACGCCAACTGGTTCGGTCTGCCTGCGCCAATCTGGCTCACCGTCGCGTGTCTGATTATCTTTGGTTTGCTGCTGAATAAAACCACCTTTGGTCGTAACACCCTGGCGATTGGCGGGAACGAAGAGGCCGCGCGTCTGGCGGGTGTACCGGTTGTTCGCACCAAAATTATTATCTTTGTTCTCTCAGGCCTGGTATCAGCGATAGCCGGAATTATTCTGGCTTCACGTATGACCAGTGGGCAGCCAATGACGTCGATTGGTTATGAGCTGATTGTTATCTCCGCCTGCGTTTTAGGTGGCGTTTCTCTGAAAGGTGGCATCGGAAAAATCTCATATGTGGTGGCGGGTATCTTAATTTTAGGCACCGTGGAAAACGCCATGAACCTGCTTAATATTTCTCCTTTCGCGCAGTACGTGGTTCGCGGCTTAATCCTGCTGGCAGCGGTGATCTTCGACCGTTACAAGCAAAAAGCGAAACGCACTGTCTGATGCTTTTTTCTGCAACAATTTAGCGTTTTTTCCCACCATAGCCAACCGCCATAACGGTTGGCTGTTCTTCGTTGCAAATGGCGACCCCCGTCACACTGTCTATACTTACATGTCTGTAAAGCGCGTTCTGCGCAACACAATAAGAAAAGAGAAGGAGGAGAACCGGGTGACAGAACCGTTAACCGAAACCCCTGAACTATCCGCGAAATATGCCTGGTTTTTTGATCTTGATGGAACGCTGGCGGAAATCAAACCGCATCCCGATCAGGTCGTCGTGCCTGACAATATTCTGCAAGGACTACAGCTACTGGCAACCGCAAGTGATGGTGCATTGGCATTGATATCAGGGCGCTCAATGGTGGAGCTTGACGCACTGGCAAAACCTTATCGCTTCCCGTTAGCGGGCGTGCATGGGGCGGAGCGCCGTGACATCAATGGTAAAACACATATCGTTCATCTGCCGGATGCGATTGCGCGTGATATTAGCGTGCAACTGCATACAGTCATCGCTCAGTATCCCGGCGCGGAGCTGGAGGCGAAAGGGATGGCTTTTGCGCTGCATTATCGTCAGGCTCCGCAGCATGAAGACGCATTAATGACATTAGCGCAACGTATTACTCAGATCTGGCCACAAATGGCGTTACAGCAGGGAAAGTGTGTTGTCGAGATCAAACCGAGAGGTACCAGTAAAGGTGAGGCAATTGCAGCTTTTATGCAGGAAGCTCCCTTTATCGGGCGAACGCCCGTATTTCTGGGCGATGATTTAACCGATGAATCTGGCTTCGCAGTCGTTAACCGACTGGGCGGAATGTCAGTAAAAATTGGCACAGGTGCAACTCAGGCATCATGGCGACTGGCGGGTGTGCCGGATGTCTGGAGCTGGCTTGAAATGATAACCACCGCATTACAACAAAAAAGAGAAAATAACAGGAGTGATGACTATGAGTCGTTTAGTCGTAGTATCTAACCGGATTGCACCACCAGACGAGCACGCCGCCAGTGCCGGTGGCCTTGCCGTTGGCATACTGGGGGCACTGAAAGCCGCAGGCGGACTGTGGTTTGGCTGGAGTGGTGAAACAGGGAATGAGGATCAGCCGCTAAAAAAGGTGAAAAAAGGTAACATTACGTGGGCCTCTTTTAACCTCAGCGAACAGGACCTTGACGAATACTACAACCAATTCTCCAATGCCGTTCTCTGGCCCGCTTTTCATTATCGGCTCGATCTGGTGCAATTTCAGCGTCCTGCCTGGGACGGCTATCTACGCGTAAATGCGTTGCTGGCAGATAAATTACTGCCGCTGTTGCAAGACGATGACATTATCTGGATCCACGATTATCACCTGTTGCCATTTGCGCATGAATTACGCAAACGGGGAGTGAATAATCGCATTGGTTTCTTTCTGCATATTCCTTTCCCGACACCGGAAATCTTCAACGCGCTGCCGACATATGACACCTTGCTTGAACAGCTTTGTGATTATGATTTGCTGGGTTTCCAGACAGAAAACGATCGTCTGGCGTTCCTGGATTGTCTTTCTAACCTGACCCGCGTCACGACACGTAGCGCAAAAAGCCATACAGCCTGGGGCAAAGCATTTCGAACAGAAGTCTACCCGATCGGCATTGAACCGAAAGAAATAGCCAAACAGGCTGCCGGGCCACTGCCGCCAAAACTGGCGCAACTTAAAGCGGAACTGAAAAACGTACAAAATATCTTTTCTGTCGAACGGCTGGATTATTCCAAAGGTTTGCCAGAGCGTTTTCTCGCCTATGAAGCGTTGCTGGAAAAATATCCGCAGCATCATGGTAAAATTCGTTATACCCAGATTGCACCAACGTCGCGTGGTGATGTGCAAGCCTATCAGGATATTCGTCATCAGCTCGAAAATGAAGCTGGACGAATTAATGGTAAATACGGGCAATTAGGCTGGACGCCGCTTTATTATTTGAATCAGCATTTTGACCGTAAATTACTGATGAAAATATTCCGCTACTCTGACGTGGGCTTAGTGACGCCACTGCGTGACGGGATGAACCTGGTAGCAAAAGAGTATGTTGCTGCTCAGGACCCAGCCAATCCGGGCGTTCTTGTTCTTTCGCAATTTGCGGGAGCGGCAAACGAGTTAACGTCGGCGTTAATTGTTAACCCCTACGATCGTGACGAAGTTGCAGCTGCGCTGGATCGTGCATTGACTATGTCGCTGGCGGAACGTATTTCCCGTCATGCAGAAATGCTGGACGTTATCGTGAAAAACGATATTAACCACTGGCAGGAGTGCTTCATTAGCGACCTAAAGCAGATAGTTCCGCGAAGCGCGGAAAGCCAGCAGCGCGATAAAGTTGCTACCTTTCCAAAGCTTGCGTAGGAGCGGTTAATCTCCCGTAAGTGGAACTAACAGCACATCGACCTCACTTGAGGCAATAACTCTTTTCGCCGAGCAGGATGCTCGCGAAAAGAAACTGTGATTGTGATTACCGCAAATCACCAAATCGAAATGATGTTTGTGACATACTTCCAGAATATGTTCGCTTAACTCACCGTAGGCAATAAACGTCTTGTCAACGGGATACCCCGCATCCTGAATTAACTTATCAAGAAAGCTTTGCGTTTCTTCTTGCATCACGCTGCGTAAATCTTCAAGCATCGGCGCGGCTAATTGATTGTACATTTCCGGGTCGGAAGCGAGAGTAATTAAACTGATGTGTCCCTTTACTGGCCTGGCGATAGATACCGCTTTTGCCAGCAGTTGCTGACTTTCCGGTGTAACCGCAACAGCGACAAGAATATTGCTATAGCTCATAACCTGTTCCTTATTCTGTGAACTTCAGGTGACATTAAAGCTTTACTCCTAATGGAGAAACGACGCAATCCCAACTCGGTCAAACAGGTAAATATTAGTCTGATTATTAGTAAAGACAATTAATCAATCACTCCCGGTGATCATATAATTTCAAATGTAATTATAAGAAAATAGTGTACTGATTCTCCGCATTAAACAAGTGGTTAATATATGTAAAACATTTCATTAACATTATGTTGATTGTTGCCTTTCTTTGTATTTAATTAGTTTGTTGTGCGGTAAGTGTCTGTTTAAAAATAGCTTATCTGGTATTGCATGAAAGTGATTATTTATAGCAGATGATTATTTACGGTGAGTTATTTTAACTGTGCGCAACATCCCATTTCGATTATTCCTGTTTCATTTTTGCTTGCTAGCGTAGCGAAAAACTTTTTAACAGATTGAAATACACCCAAAACAAAAGTATGACTTATACATTTATGTTAAGTAATTGAGTGTTTTGTGTGATCTGCATCACACATTATTGAAAATCGCAGCCCCCCTCCGTTGTATGTGCGTGTAGTGACGAGTACAGTTGCGTCGATTTAGGAAAAATCTTAGATAAGTGTAAAGACCCCCTTCTATTTGTAAGGACTTATTAAACCAAAAAGGTGGCTCTGCTTATTGCAGCTTATCGCAACTATTCTAATGCTAATTATTTTTACCGGGGCTTCCCGGCGACATCACAGGGTGCGGTGAAACCGCATAAAAATAAAGTTGGTTATTCTGGGTGGGAATAATGCATACCTCCGAGTTGCTGAAACACATTTATGACATCAACTTGTCATATTTACTACTTGCACAGCGTCTGATTGTTCAGGACAAAGCGTCCGCTATGTTTCGTCTCGGCATAAATGAAGAAATGGCGACAACATTAGCGGCACTGACTCTTCCGCAAATGGTTAAGCTGGCAGAAACCAATCAGCTGGTTTGTCACTTCCGTTTTGACAGCCACCAGACGATTACTCAGTTGACGCAAGATTCCCGCGTTGACGATCTCCAGCAAATTCATACCGGCATCATGCTCTCAACACGCTTGCTGAATGATGTTAATCAGCCTGAAGAAGCGCTGCGCAAGAAAAGGGCCTGATCATGAGTGAAAAAAGCATTGTTCAGGAAGCGCGGGATATTCAGCTGGCAATGGAATTGATCACCCTGGGCGCTCGTTTGCAGATGCTGGAAAGCGAAACACAGTTAAGTCGCGGACGCCTGATAAAACTTTATAAAGAACTGCGCGGAAGCCCACCGCCGAAAGGCATGCTGCCATTCTCAACCGACTGGTTTATGACCTGGGAACAAAACGTTCATGCTTCGATGTTCTGTAATGCATGGCAGTTTTTACTGAAAACCGGTTTGTGTAATGGCGTCGATGCGGTGATCAAAGCCTACCGTTTATACCTTGAACAGTGCCCACAAGCAGAAGAAGGACCACTGCTGGCATTAACCCGTGCCTGGACATTGGTGCGGTTTGTTGAAAGTGGATTACTGCAACTTTCCAGCTGCAACTGCTGCGGCGGCAATTTTATTACCCACGCTCACCAGCCTGTTGGCAGCTTTGCCTGCAGCTTATGTCAACCGCCATCCCGGGCAGTAAAAAGACGTAAACTTTCCCAGAATCCTGCCGATATTATCCCACAACTGCTGGATGAACAGAGAGTACAGGCTGTTTAACTGATACGGTGAGGCGCAACATTCCAGCAGCGGTAACGACGTACCGCTGCTTTTTTTTGCCCCAATCGCGCGTTAACGCCTGACGACTGAACATCCTGTCATGGTCAACAGTGGAAGGATGATGTCGTGCTTATCTTATTAGGTTACCTGGTTGTTCTCGGTACAGTTTTCGGCGGTTATTTGATGACCGGTGGAAGCCTTGGAGCACTCTATCAACCCGCTGAACTGGTGATTATTGCCGGTGCAGGGATTGGGTCGTTTATCGTCGGCAATAATGGCAAAGCGATTAAAGGCACGCTGAAGGCGCTGCCGTTGCTGTTTCGTCGCTCCAAATACACCAAAGCAATGTATATGGATCTGCTGGCTCTGCTTTATCGGTTGATGGCGAAATCGCGGCAGATGGGGATGTTTTCGCTGGAACGTGATATTGAAAATCCCCGTGAGAGCGAGATCTTCGCCAGCTACCCACGCATCCTCGCGGATAGCGTCATGCTTGATTTTATCGTCGATTATCTGCGTCTGATTATCAGCGGTCATATGAACACCTTCGAAATCGAAGCCCTGATGGATGAAGAGATTGAGACGCACGAAAGCGAGGCAGAAGTCCCGGCGAACAGTCTGGCGCTGGTCGGGGACTCACTTCCGGCGTTTGGTATTGTCGCGGCTGTAATGGGGGTCGTTCACGCGTTAGGTTCAGCCGATCGTCCTGCCGCCGAGCTGGGTGCGCTTATCGCACATGCGATGGTGGGGACTTTCCTCGGCATTTTATTGGCTTACGGATTTATTTCCCCATTAGCGAGTGTTTTACGTCAGAAAAGCGCCGAAACCAGCAAAATGATGCAGTGCGTCAAAGTCACTCTGCTTTCTAATCTGAACGGTTACGCACCGCCTATCGCCGTTGAGTTTGGTCGCAAAACGCTCTATTCCAGCGAACGTCCGTCGTTTATTGAACTGGAAGAGCATGTGCGTGCGGTGAAAAATCCGCAACAACAGACGACAACCGAGGAAGCATGAAGAATCAAGCGCATCCGATTATTGTCGTCAAACGACGCAAAGCCAAAAGCCACGGGGCAGCACATGGATCGTGGAAGATTGCTTATGCCGACTTTATGACTGCGATGATGGCCTTTTTTCTGGTGATGTGGCTGATCTCCATCTCCAGCCCAAAAGAGCTGATTCAGATTGCGGAGTACTTCCGGACTCCACTGGCGACTGCGGTTACGGGCGGCGATCGCATTTCTAATAGTGAAAGCCCAATTCCCGGCGGTGGTGATGATTACACCCAAAGCCAGGGGGAAGTGAATAAGCAGCCGAACATCGAAGAGCTGAAAAAACGCATGGAGCAAAGTCGATTGCGGAAATTGCGGGGTGATCTCGACCAGTTGATAGAGTCCGATCCGAAACTGCGGGCGTTACGTCCCCATCTCAAAATCGATCTGGTCCAGGAAGGTCTACGTATTCAGATCATCGATAGCCAGAATCGCCCGATGTTTAGAACCGGCAGTGCCGATGTCGAACCCTATATGCGCGACATTCTGCGTGCCATTGCGCCTGTACTGAACGGTATTCCCAACCGTATTAGCCTTTCAGGTCATACCGATGATTTCCCCTACGCCAGCGGTGAGAAAGGATATAGCAACTGGGAGCTTTCTGCCGATCGGGCCAATGCATCCCGCCGCGAACTGATGGTCGGAGGGTTGGATAGCGGCAAAGTGTTACGTGTCGTCGGCATGGCGGCAACGATGCGCTTAAGCGATCGCGGACCTGATGATGCCGTCAACCGTCGCATCAGCCTGCTGGTACTGAACAAACAAGCCGAACAGGCCATTTTGCATGAAAACGCCGAAAGCCAGAATGAGCCAGTAAGCGCCCTGGAAAAACCTGAGGTTGCACCACAGGTCAGTGTTCCCACAATGCCATCAGCCGAACCGAGGTGACAGCGTGAGCATGGATATAAGCGATTTTTATCAGACATTTTTTGATGAAGCGGACGAACTGTTGGCTGACATGGAGCAGCATTTGCTGGTTTTGCAGCCGGAAGCGCCAGATGCCGAACAATTGAATGCCATCTTTCGGGCTGCCCACTCGATCAAAGGAGGGGCAGGAACTTTTGGCTTCAGCGTTTTGCAGGAAACCACGCATCTGATGGAAAACCTGCTCGATGAAGCCAGACGAGGTGAGATGCAACTCAACACCGACATTATCAATCTGTTTTTGGAAACGAAGGACATCATGCAAGAACAGCTCGACGCTTATAAACAGTCGCAAGAGCCGGATGCCGCCAGCTTCGATTATATCTGCCAGGCCTTGCGTCAACTGGCATTAGAAGCGAAAGGCGAAACGCCATCCGCAGTGACCCGATTAAGTGTGGTTGCCAAAAGTGAACCGCAAGATGAGCAGAGTCGCAGTCAGTCGCCGCGACGAATTATCCTTTCGCGCCTGAAGGCCGGGGAAGTCGACCTGCTGGAAGAAGAACTGGGACATCTGACAACGTTAACTGACGTGGTGAAAGGGGCGGATTCGCTCTCGGCAATATTACCGGGCGACATCGCCGAAGATGACATCACAGCGGTACTCTGTTTTGTGATTGAAGCCGATCAGATTACCTTTGAAACAGTAGAAGTCTCGCCAAAAATATCCACCCCACCAGTGCTTAAACTGGCAGCCGAACAAGCGCCAACCGGCCGCGTGGAGCGGGAAAAAACGACGCGCAGCAATGAATCCACCAGCATCCGTGTAGCGGTAGAAAAGGTTGATCAATTAATTAACCTCGTCGGCGAGCTGGTTATCACCCAGTCCATGCTTGCCCAGCGTTCCAGCGAACTGGACCCGGTTAATCATGGTGATTTGATAACCAGCATGGGGCAGTTACAACGTAACGCCCGTGATTTGCAGGAATCAGTGATGTCGATTCGCATGATGCCGATGGAATATGTTTTTAGTCGCTATCCCCGGCTGGTGCGTGATCTGGCGGGAAAACTCGGCAAGCAGGTAGAACTGACGCTGGTGGGCAGTTCTACTGAACTCGACAAAAGCCTGATAGAACGCATTATCGACCCGCTGACCCACCTGGTACGCAATAGCCTCGATCACGGTATTGAACTGCCAGAAAAACGGCTCGCCGCAGGTAAAAACAGCGTCGGAAATTTAATTCTGTCTGCCGAACATCAGGGCGGCAACATTTGCATTGAAGTGACCGACGATGGGGCGGGGCTAAACCGTGAGCGAATTCTGGCAAAAGCGGCCTCGCAAGGTTTGACTGTCAGCGAAAACATGAGCGACGACGAAGTCGCGATGCTGATATTTGCACCTGGCTTCTCCACGGCAGAGCAGGTCACCGACGTCTCCGGGCGCGGCGTCGGCATGGACGTCGTTAAACGTAATATCCAGGAGATGGGCGGTCATGTCGAAATCCAGTCGAAGCAGGGTACTGGCACTACGATCCGCATTTTACTGCCGCTGACGCTGGCCATCCTCGACGGCATGTCCGTACGCGTTGCGGATGAAGTTTTCATTCTGCCGCTGAATGCTGTTATGGAATCACTGCAACCCCGTGAAGCCGATCTCCATCCACTGGCCGGCGGCGAGCGGGTGCTGGAAGTGCGGGGTGAATATCTGCCCATCGTCGAACTGTGGAAAGTGTTCAACGTCGCGGGCGCGAAAACCGAAGCCACCCAGGGAATTGTGGTGATCTTACAAAGTGGCGGTCGCCGCTACGCCTTGCTGGTGGATCAATTAATTGGTCAACACCAGGTTGTGGTTAAAAACCTTGAAAGTAACTATCGCAAAGTCCCCGGCATTTCTGCTGCGACCATTCTTGGCGACGGCAGCGTGGCACTGATTGTTGATGTCTCCGCCTTGCAGGCGATAAACCGCGAACAACGTATGGCGAACACCGCCGCCTGAATGAGTAAAAAGGTAACAATATGACCGGTATGACGAATGTAACAAAGCTGGCCAGCGAGCCGTCAGGCCAGGAATTTCTGGTATTTACCCTTGGTGATGAAGAGTACGGTATTGATATCCTGAAAGTGCAGGAGATCCGTGGCTACGATCAGGTAACACGGATTGCGAACACGCCAGCGTTTATCAAAGGCGTCACGAATCTGCGCGGCGTTATTGTGCCGATTGTTGACTTACGAATTAAGTTCAGCCAGGTGGATGTGGACTATAACGACAACACGGTAGTTATCGTCCTGAATCTCGGACAGCGGGTGGTCGGCATCGTGGTTGACGGCGTCTCAGACGTGCTTTCATTGACGGCGGAGCAAATTCGTCCGGCACCGGAATTTGCCGTGACGCTTTCAACAGAATATCTCACTGGACTGGGCGCACTGGGCGACCGGATGTTGATTCTGGTGAACATCGAAAAACTGCTGAACAGCGAAGAGATGGCGCTGTTAGATAGCGCGACGTCAGAAGTGGCGTAATTCTCCCGATTTCCTCAATTGAAATGAACCCGATGATCTGCGCATCGGGTTTTTTATTTCAATTTCGCGGCGGGTGGCATCAGCAATAAAGTTTCCCCCCTCCTTGCCGATAACGAGATCAACTTGTTTTCAGGAAGGTGCCTTATGATTAACCGTATCCGCGTAGTCACGCTGTTGGTAATGGTGCTGGGGGTATTCGCACTGTTACAGCTTATTTCCGGCAGTCTGTTTTTTTCTTCCCTTCACCATAGCCAGAAGAGCTTTGTGGTTTCCAATCAATTACGGGAACAGCAGGGCGAGCTGACGTCAACCTGGGATTTAATGCTGCAAACGCGCATTAACCTGAGTCGTTCAGCGGTACGGATGATGATGGATTCCTCCAATCAACAAAGTAACGCCAAAGTTGAATTGCTCGATAGCGCCAGGAAAACATTGGCGCAGGCAGCGACGCATTATAAAAAATTCAAAAGCATGGCACCGTTACCTGAAATGGTCGCTACCAGTCGTAATATTGATGAAAAATATAAAAACTATTACACAGCGTTAACTGAACTGATTGATTATCTAGATTATGGCAATACTGGAGCTTATTTCGCTCAGCCAACCCAGGGAATGCAAAATGCAATGGGCGAAGCGTTTGCTCAGTACGCCCTCAGCAGTGAAAAACTGTATCGCGATATCGTCACTGACAACGCAGATGATTACCGATTTGCCCAGTGGCAACTGGCGGTTATCGCGCTGGTGGTGGTATTGATTCTGCTGGTGGCGTGGTACGGCATTCGCCGTATGTTGCTTACTCCGCTGGCAAAAATTATTGCTCACATTCGCGAAATCGCCGGTGGTAACCTGGCGAATACCCTGACCATTGACGGGCGCAGTGAAATGGGCGACCTGGCGCAGAGCGTTTCACATATGCAACGCTCTTTGACTGACACCGTCACTCATGTCCGCGAAGGTTCAGATGCCATCTATGCCGGTACCCGTGAAATTGCGGCGGGCAACACCGATCTTTCCTCCCGTACTGAACAGCAGGCATCCGCGCTGGAAGAAACTGCCGCCAGCATGGAGCAGCTCACCGCGACAGTGAAGCAAAACGCCGATAACGCCCGCCAGGCCTCGCAACTGGCGCAAAGTGCCTCCGACACCGCCCAGCACGGCGGCAAAGTGGTGGATGGCGTAGTGAAAACGATGCATGAGATCGCCGATAGTTCGAAGAAAATTGCCGACATTATCAGCGTTATCGACGGTATTGCCTTCCAGACTAATATCCTCGCGCTGAATGCCGCGGTTGAAGCCGCGCGTGCGGGTGAACAGGGCCGTGGTTTTGCCGTGGTGGCGGGTGAAGTGCGTAATCTTGCCAGTCGCAGCGCCCAGGCGGCAAAAGAGATCAAAGCCCTCATTGAAGACTCCGTCTCACGCGTTGATACCGGTTCGGTGCTGGTCGAAAGCGCCGGGGAAACAATGAACAATATCGTCAATGCTGTCACTCGCGTGACTGACATTATGGGCGAGATTGCATCGGCATCGGATGAACAGAGCCGTGGCATCGATCAAGTCGCATTGGCGGTTTCGGAAATGGATCGCGTCACGCAACAGAACGCATCGCTGGTGCAGGAATCAGCTGCCGCCGCCGCTGCGCTGGAAGAACAGGCGAGTCGTTTAACGCAAGCGGTTTCCGCGTTCCGTCTGGCAGCCAGCCCACTCACCAATAAACCGCAAACACCATCCCGTCCTGCCAGTGAGCAACCACCGGCACAGCCACGACTGCGAATTGCTGAACAAGATCCAAACTGGGAAACATTTTGACGAGTATTTACTAACGCGGTCATTGCCGCCTGATGGGGAGCGTTGATGTTTAATCGTATTCGAATTTCGACCACGCTGTTTTTAATTTTGATTCTCTGCGGGATCTTGCAGATTGGCAGTAACGGCATGTCTTTTTGGGCATTTCGCGACGATTTGCAACGACTGAATCAGGTCGAGCAGAGCAATCAGCAACGTGCGGCATTAGCGCAAACTCGGGCGGTAATGTTACAGGCCAGTACCGCGCTGAACAAAGCGGGCACTCTGACGGCACTTAGCTATCCGGCGGATGACATTAAAACGTTGATGACGACGGCGCGCGCCAGTCTGACGCAATCCACCACGCTGTTTAAAAGTTTTATGGCGATGACTGCGGGCAACGAGCACGTCAGGGGATTGCAAAAAGAGACGGAGAAAAGTTTTGCCCGCTGGCACAACGATCTCGAACATCAGGCGACCTGGCTTGAAAGTAATCAACTTTCGGATTTCCTCACTGCGCCGGTGCAGGGATCACAGAATGCGTTTGACGTTAACTTTGAGGCCTGGCAGCTGGAGATCAACCATGTGCTGGAAGCCGCCAGTGCGCAAAGCCAGCGTAACTATCAGATTTCGGCACTGGTGTTTATCAGCATGATTATTGTTGCGGCGATCTACATCAGCAGTGCGCTGTGGTGGACGCGCAAGATGATTGTTCAACCACTGGCCATTATCGGTAGCCATTTTGACAGCATTGCTGCGGGTAATCTGGCGCGTCCGATTGCGGTATATGGTCGTAATGAGATCACCGCCATTTTTGCCAGTCTGAAGACCATGCAGCAGGCTTTGCGTGGGACGGTAAGTGATGTGCGTAAGGGAAGCCAGGAGATGCACATTGGTATCGCGGAGATTGTCGCAGGCAATAACGATCTCTCAAGTCGTACCGAACAGCAGGCGGCATCGCTGGCACAAACGGCCGCCAGTATGGAGCAATTAACCGCCACGGTAGGGCAAAACGCCGATAACGCACGACAGGCGTCGGAACTGGCAAAAAATGCCGCGACAACGGCGCAGGCGGGCGGTGTTCAGGTCAGTACCATGACTCACACCATGCAGGAGATCGCCACCAGCTCGCAAAAAATTGGCGACATTATCAGCGTTATCGACGGAATTGCTTTCCAGACCAATATTCTGGCCCTGAATGCGGCAGTGGAAGCGGCTCGCGCCGGAGAGCAGGGGCGTGGTTTTGCGGTAGTGGCAGGTGAAGTGCGCAATCTTGCCAGCCGTAGCGCGCAGGCAGCAAAAGAGATCAAAGGGCTGATCGAAGAGTCAGTCAATCGTGTCCAGCAGGGTTCGAAACTGGTGAATAACGCCGCCGCGACCATGATCGATATTGTCAGTTCGGTGACCCGCGTGAACGACATTATGGGAGAAATTGCCTCTGCGTCGGAAGAACAACAGCGGGGGATTGAGCAGGTTGCACAGGCTGTCAGCCAGATGGATCAGGTGACTCAGCAGAACGCCTCGCTGGTAGAAGAAGCGGCGGTGGCAACGGAACAACTGGCGAATCAGGCCGACCATCTTTCGTCGCGTGTGGCGGTATTTACCCTTGAAGAACATGAAGTAGCACGACATGAGTCGGTGCAGTTACAAATTGCGCCAGTGGTATCCTGAAGTGATTGAGAAGGCGCTATGACTTCATCTCTGCCCTGTGGGCAAACGTCTTTATTGTTACAGATGACCGAGCGCCTGGCGCTTTCCGACGCGCATTTTCGGCGGATAAGTCAATTGATCTATCAACGAGCCGGGATCGTTCTGGCTGACCATAAACGCGACATGGTTTACAACCGACTGGTTCGTCGTTTGCGTTCGCTGGGACTGACGGATTTCGGTCATTATCTGAACTTGCTGGAATCTAATCAGCACAGCGGTGAGTGGCAGGCGTTTATCAATTCGCTGACCACGAATCTGACGGCATTTTTCCGTGAGGCACATCATTTCCCTCTGCTCGCGGATCACGCACGTCGCCGTTCTGGCGAGTATCGCGTATGGAGCGCGGCGGCTTCGACCGGCGAAGAGCCGTACAGCATTGCGATGACGCTGGCTGACACATTGGGCACCGCGCCCGGACGCTGGAAAGTGTTTGCCAGTGATATCGACACCGAAGTGCTGGAAAAAGCCAGAAGCGGTATCTATCGCCATGAAGAGTTGAAAAACCTGACGCCGCAGCAACTGCAACGGTATTTCATGCGAGGGACGGGGCCGCATGAAGGGCTGGTACGCGTGCGTCAGGAGCTGGCGAACTATGTTGATTTTGCCCCGCTGAATCTACTGGCGAAACAGTACACCGTGCCGGGGCCGTTTGATGCGATCTTCTGTCGTAACGTCATGATCTACTTCGATCAAACTACCCAGCAGGAGATTTTGCGCCGCTTTGTTCCGCTCCTTAAACCCGACGGATTGCTGTTTGCGGGTCACTCTGAAAACTTTAGCCACCTTGAGCGCCGCTTCACGCTGCGTGGTCAGACGGTGTATGCGCTAAGTAAGGATTAACGATGAGCAAAATCAGGGTGTTATCTGTCGATGATTCGGCACTGATGCGCCAGATCATGACAGAAATCATCAACAGCCATAGCGACATGGAAATGGTGGCGACCGCGCCTGATCCGCTGGTCGCGCGTGACTTGATTAAGAAATTCAATCCCGATGTGCTGACGCTGGATGTTGAAATGCCGCGGATGGACGGACTGGATTTCCTCGAAAAATTAATGCGTTTGCGTCCAATGCCCGTTGTGATGGTTTCTTCCCTGACCGGCAAAGGGTCAGAAGTCACGCTGCGCGCGCTGGAGCTGGGGGCGATAGATTTTGTCACCAAACCGCAACTGGGTATTCGCGAAGGTATGCTGGCGTATAGCGAAATGATTGCTGAAAAGGTGCGTACGGCAGCAAAGGCGAGCCTTGCAGCACATAAGCCATTGTCGGCACCGACAACGCTGAAGGCGGGGCCGTTGTTGAGTTCTGAAAAACTGATTGCGATTGGTGCTTCAACGGGTGGAACTGAGGCAATTCGTCACGTACTGCAACCGTTGCCGCTTTCCAGCCCGGCACTGTTAATTACCCAGCATATGCCGCCCGGTTTCACCCGCTCTTTTGCCGACAGACTTAATAAGCTTTGCCAGATCGGGGTTAAAGAAGCCGAAGACGGAGAACGTGTCTTGCCGGGGCATGCCTATATTGCGCCGGGCGATCGGCATATGGAGCTGGCGCGTAGTGGCGCAAATTACCAAATCAAAATTCACGATGGCCCGGCGGTTAACCGTCATCGGCCTTCGGTAGATGTGTTGTTCCATTCTGTCGCCAAACAGGCGGGGCGTAATGCGGTTGGGGTGATCCTGACCGGTATGGGCAACGACGGCGCGGCGGGAATGTTGGCGATGCGTCAGGCGGGGGCATGGACCCTTGCGCAAAACGAAGCAAGTTGCGTGGTGTTCGGCATGCCGCGCGAGGCCATCAATATGGGTGGTGTTTGCGAAGTGGTCGATCTTAGCCAGGTAAGCCAGCAAATGCTGGCAAAAATTAGTGCCGGACAGGCGATACGTATTTAAATCAGGAGTGTGAAATGGCGGATAAAGAACTTAAATTTTTGGTTGTGGATGACTTTTCCACCATGCGACGCATAGTGCGTAACCTGCTGAAAGAGCTGGGATTCAATAATGTTGAGGAAGCGGAAGATGGCGTCGACGCTCTCAATAAGTTGCAGGCAGGCGGTTATGGATTTGTTATCTCCGACTGGAACATGCCCAATATGGATGGCCTGGAATTGCTGAAAACAATTCGTGCGGATGGCGCGATGTCGGCATTGCCAGTGTTAATGGTGACTGCAGAAGCGAAGAAAGAGAACATCATTGCTGCGGCGCAAGCGGGGGCCAGTGGCTATGTGGTGAAGCCATTTACCGCCGCGACGCTGGAGGAAAAACTCAACAAAATCTTTGAGAAACTGGGCATGTGAGGATGCGACTATGATGCAACCATCAATCAAACCTGCTGACGAGCATTCAGCTGGCGATATCATTGCGCGCATCGGCAGCCTGACGCGTATGCTGCGCGACAGTTTGCGGGAACTGGGGCTGGATCAGGCCATTGCCGAAGCGGCGGAAGCCATCCCCGATGCGCGCGATCGTTTGTACTATGTTGTGCAGATGACCGCCCAGGCTGCGGAGCGGGCGCTGAACAGTGTTGAGGCGTCACAACCGCATCAGGATCAAATGGAGAAATCAGCAAAAGCGTTAACCCAACGTTGGGATGACTGGTTTGCCGATCCGATTGACCTTGCCGACGCCCGTGAACTGGTAACAGATACACGACAATTTCTGGCAGATGTACCCGCGCATACCAGCTTTACTAACGCGCAACTGCTGGAAATCATGATGGCGCAGGATTTTCAGGATCTCACCGGGCAGGTCATTAAGCGGATGATGGATGTCATTCAGGAGATCGAACGCCAGTTGCTGATGGTGCTGTTGGAAAACATCCCGGAACAGGAGTCGCGTCCAAAACGTGAAAACCAGAGTTTGCTTAATGGACCTCAGGTCGATACCAGCAAAGCCGGTGTGGTAGCCAGTCAGGATCAGGTGGACGATTTGTTGGATAGTCTTGGATTTTGATTTGTATTGCCTGATGTGGCGTGACCACGTCATATCAGGCGGTCTGATAAGGCGATGACGCCGCATCCGACAAACGCACACTATGCTTGATGTGTGGCAGCAAAAGCCCTAAATCCCGCCTGTTTTGCCCCTTACTCAAACCATTGAACGCTTTGCGCTCTGGCATCATTCACGCTTAATACTCTTTCCAGGATTGGCGACGTGTCTGACGAGAGCGACGACAAAACAGAAGCCCCCACACCTCACCGACTAGAAAAAGCGCGGGAAGAGGGGCAAATCCCGCGTTCCCGTGAACTGACCTCACTGCTGATTTTGCTGGTGGGCGTTAGTGTTATCTGGTTTGGCGGTGTGTCGCTGGCCCGTCGATTGTCGGGCATGCTCTCCGCTGGGCTGCATTTTGATCACAGTATTATCAAAGACCCGAATCTGATCCTCGGGCAGATTATTCTGCTGATCAGAGAAGCCATGCTGGCGCTGCTGCCACTGATTAGCGGCGTGGTACTGGTGGCGCTCATTTCTCCGGTCATGCTGGGAGGGCTGGTATTTAGCGGCAAATCCTTGCAGCCGAAGTTTTCCAAACTCAACCCGCTACCGGGCATTAAACGGATGTTCTCGGCTCAGACTGGCGCGGAGTTGCTTAAAGCAATTTTGAAAACCATCCTGGTTGGCAGCGTGACGGGGTTTTTTCTCTGGCATCACTGGCCGCAGATGATGCGCTTAATGGCCGAGTCTCCGATTACCGCCATGGGTAATGCGATGGATTTGGTAGGGCTATGCGCACTGCTGGTGGTGCTTGGTGTCATTCCAATGGTGGGATTTGACGTCTTTTTCCAAATCTTCAGCCACCTGAAAAAGCTGCGAATGTCGCGGCAGGATATTCGTGATGAGTTCAAACAAAGCGAAGGCGACCCCCATGTTAAAGGACGGATCCGTCAGATGCAGCGAGCTGCCGCACGGCGTCGGATGATGGCCGATGTGCCGAAAGCGGATGTCATTGTCAATAACCCGACCCACTATTCGGTAGCGTTGCAGTATGACGAAAACAAAATGAGCGCACCGAAAGTGGTCGCTAAAGGTGCAGGGCTGGTCGCGCTGCGCATTCGTGAAATTGGCGCTGAAAATAACGTCCCGACGCTTGAAGCGCCGCCGCTGGCGCGAGCGCTGTATCGACATGCGGAGATTGGTCAACAAATCCCGGGTCAACTGTACGCCGCGGTGGCGGAAGTGCTGGCCTGGGTCTGGCAACTGAAACGCTGGCGTCTGGCTGGTGGACAGCGCCCTGTACAACCTACTCATCTTCCGGTGCCGGAAGCCCTGGATTTTATTAACGAGAAACCGACCCATGAGTAATCTGGCCGCGATGCTGCGCCTGCCCGCAAACCTGAAATCGACACAATGGCAGATCCTTGCCGGACCGATTTTGATCCTGTTGATCTTGTCGATGATGGTGCTGCCACTGCCCGCATTCATACTCGACCTGTTGTTTACCTTCAATATTGCCTTGTCGATCATGGTGTTGCTGGTGGCGATGTTTACCCAGCGCACGCTTGAGTTTGCTGCGTTTCCGACCATTCTGTTGTTTACCACGCTGTTGCGTCTGGCACTTAACGTGGCTTCAACCCGTATCATTTTAATGGAAGGGCATACCGGCGCGGCGGCGGCAGGGAAGGTGGTCGAAGCGTTCGGTCACTTCCTCGTTGGTGGCAATTTCGCTATCGGTATCGTGGTGTTTGTCATTCTCGTGATCATCAACTTTATGGTCATTACCAAAGGTGCCGGGCGTATCGCAGAAGTGGGTGCGCGCTTTGTTCTCGATGGTATGCCGGGTAAGCAGATGGCGATTGACGCCGACCTTAACGCCGGATTGATTGGTGAAGATGAGGCGAAAAAACGCCGCTCCGAAGTGACTCAGGAAGCCGATTTTTACGGCTCAATGGACGGGGCAAGTAAGTTTGTTCGCGGCGATGCCATCGCCGGGATCCTCATCATGGTCATTAACGTTGTCGGCGGGTTGCTGGTCGGCGTGCTGCAACATGGCATGAGCATGGGACACGCGGCGGAAAGTTATACGCTATTGACCATTGGCGACGGTCTGGTGGCACAAATTCCGGCGCTGGTGATTTCTACCGCCGCGGGGGTCATCGTTACGCGTGTCAGCACCGATCAGGATGTTGGCGAGCAGATGGTGAATCAGCTTTTCAGTAACCCAAGCGTTATGTTGTTAAGCGCCGCCGTGCTCGGTTTACTCGGCCTGGTGCCTGGAATGCCGAACCTGGTATTTTTGCTGTTCACTGCCGGATTGCTCGGGCTGGCCTGGTGGATACGCGGACGCGAACAAAAAGCGCCTGCCGAACCCAAACCGGTAAAAATGGCAGAGAATAATACCGTTGTCGAAGCGACGTGGAACGATGTACAACTGGAAGATTCTCTGGGAATGGAAGTGGGTTATCGACTGATCCCGATGGTCGATTTCCAGCAGGATGGTGAGTTGTTGGGCCGTATACGCAGTATCCGCAAGAAATTTGCCCAGGAGATGGGATTTCTGCCGCCAGTGGTGCACATTCGCGACAATATGGATCTGCAACCTGCCCGCTATCGCATTTTGATGAAAGGCGTGGAGATTGGCAGTGGTGATGCTTATCCGGGGCGCTGGCTGGCGATTAACCCTGGAATCGCTGCCGGGACGTTACCTGGTGAGGCGACCGTCGATCCGGCATTTGGCCTGAATGCTATCTGGATTGAAAGTGCGCTAAAAGAACAGGCGCAGATTCAGGGGTACACAGTGGTTGAGGCCAGCACGGTGGTAGCAACGCATCTTAACCACCTCATTAGCCAGCATGCCGCAGAGCTGTTTGGTCGTCAGGAGGCGCAACAGCTGTTGGATCGCGTCGCCCAGGAGATGCCAAAGCTGACGGAAGATCTCGTTCCTGGCGTCGTCACGCTCACCACACTGCATAAAGTGCTGCAAAATCTCCTCGATGAAAAAGTACCGATTCGCGATATGCGCACCATTCTCGAAACGCTGGCGGAACATGCGCCCATCCAAAGCGATCCACATGAATTAACCGCCGTCGTGCGCGTGGCGTTGGGACGGGCGATTACCCAGCAGTGGTTTCCTGGCAAAGATGAAGTCCATGTTATTGGCCTCGATACACCGCTGGAACGTTTGTTACTACAGGCGCTGCAGGGCGGGGGAGGACTGGAGCCAGGGCTGGCGGATCGTTTACTGGCGCAAACTCAGGAAGCGCTATCCCGTCAGGAGATGCTGGGTGCGCCGCCAGTATTGTTGGTGAACCACGCGCTGCGACCATTATTGTCTCGCTTCCTGCGCCGCAGCTTGCCGCAGTTAGTGGTCCTGTCGAATCTGGAACTGTCTGATAACCGACATATCCGCATGACGGCGATAATTGGCGGCAAATAATGAGAACCTTATTAGCAATATTATTGTTTCCGCTGCTGGTGCAAGCCGCCGGGGAGGGGATGTGGCAGGCAAGTAGTGTAGGAATTACGCTAAATCATCGTGGTGAGTCGATGTCGTCTGCGCCTCTTTCTACGCGACAACCTGCTTCAGGATTGATGACGCTGGTAGCGTGGCGTTATCAGCTTATCGGCCCGACACCTTCAGGACTGCGGGTTCGCTTGTGTTCGCAATCTCGTTGTGTCGAATTAGAGGGGCAGAGCGGAACCACCGTGGCCTTTTCCGGTATAGCGGCAGCAGAACCGTTGCGATTTATCTGGGAAGTGCCTGGCGGTGGGCGGTTAATTCCGTCGCTGAAAGTACAACGTAATGAAGTGATTGTGAATTATCGCTGAAGGACAAAAAAATTACGCGCTCGCGAGTATGTTTAATAACTCAGTGAAAAAGGCTGGATGTTTTGTTGCAATCATTTATCAGGAATAGATTGCAACAAAACATGCCAAAAATATGTGAATTATCCTCTTGTCAAAGGGCTTGGATAAAAATCTTCAGAGTTACGGTATAGCTGCAACTGGCGAGTTCGCGTATTGGTCTGTATGATCATACATGAGAGCCATTCTGATTCAGAATAAGGGTCACTTAAATCCTGAACGTCCTCATTTGAAAGGATTAATTCACATTCTTTGTCCCTAAAATCCAGCCAGGCTCGCTGTGATTTTTTAAGCAAGTTAAGTTGTTCGGTATCAGGTTTTTTTACACCTGTGCGTGGCACTTGTTCTATATAACGATAAGCTTCACCATAGGCTTTATTTAATTGCGCATCGACGAGATTGTATTCTTGTCGCAGGCATGATTTGATCACGTTAACGTCAGTATCATCATCTGAATTTTTTTGCCAACAATCTTTGATGGCTGAAATGTCATGGTCGTTTACTATAACCGTATCTTCTGCGTAAGCCTGGCAAGAGATAATGCCTAATGTTAATACAAGAAATTTAAACACTGCGGTATTCCTTAAATTCAACCGTTATCGTTTCCCTGGGGCCGGATATTACGCTTCTGGCCTCTTATCCAACAGTGAGAAAACAATGGCATGTCCATTTTCAGAATACATTTAGATGGCAATAAAAAAGCCTGATCAGGTAACCCTGATCAGGCTTTACTCTCACGAAAAATCGATTACATACGCTCTACTGTCTCAATACCCAGCGTATCCAGACCCAGCTTTAGCGTCTTCGCTGTCAGTTGTGCCAGTTTCAGACGGCTGTTACGCACTTCTTCGTTTTCTGCGCTGAGGATCGGGCAGTGCTCGTAGAAGCCAGAGAACAGACCAGCCAGATCGTACAGGTAAGCACACATCACATGCGGCGTGCCTTCACGGGCAACCACGGTGAGGGTTTCTTCAAACTGCAGCAGGCGAGCTGCCAGTTGCGCTTCACGATCTTCACGGATGATTACCGGAGCTGCAGCCAGTTGCTCTTCGTTAATTTCTGCCTTACGGAACACGGACAATACACGCGTGTAAGCATACTGCATGTATGGCGCGGTATTACCCTCAAACGCCAGCATGTTGTCCCAGTCGAAGATGTAGTCCGTGGTGCGGTTTTTGGAGAGATCCGCATATTTCACCGCACCAATACCAACCGCGTTAGCCAGTTTTTCCAGCTCGTCGGCTGGCATATCCGGGTTCTTTTCTGCCACCAGACGGCGTGCACGTTCCAGGGCTTCATCCAGCAGATCGGCCAGTTTCACTGTACCACCCGCGCGGGTTTTGAACGGTTTGCCGTCTTTACCCAGCATCATGCCGAACATGTGGTGTTCCAGCGGTACGGATTCCGGTACATAGCCTGCTTTACGGACGATCGCCCATGCCTGCATCAGGTGTTGATGCTGACGGGAGTCGATGTAATACAGCACGCGATCGGCATGCAGTGTTTCATAACGATATTTCGCACAGGCGATATCAGTGGTGGTGTAGAGATAGCCGCCATCTTTCTTCTGAATGATCACGCCCATCGGTTCGCCTTCCTTGTTTTTAAACTCATCAAGGAATACAACGGTCGCCCCTTCGCTTTCTACTGCCAGACCTTTGGCTTTGAGATCCGCCACAATTCCTGGCAGCATTGGGTTGTAGAGGCTTTCGCCCATCACGTCATCACGGGTCAGCGTCACGTTGAGACGATCGTAAGTGATCTGGTTCTGCGTCATGGTGATGTCGACCAGTTTGCGCCACATCTCGCGGAAATATTCGTCACCGCTTTGCAGTTTTACCACGTAGTTACGTGCACGCTCGGCAAACTCTTCATCTTCGTCGTAATGCTTTTTCGCATCGCGGTAGAAACCTTCAAGGTCAGCCAGCTCCATTTCACCGGCGTTTTCCTGCTGCTGCTTTTCCAGCCATGCAATCAGCATACCGAACTGAGTGCCCCAGTCGCCGACGTGGTTTGCGCGAATCACTTTGTGACCGAGGAACTCCAGAGTACGCACTGCTGCGTCACCAATAATGGTAGAGCGCAGGTGACCGACGTGCATCTCTTTCGCCACGTTTGGCGCAGAGTAGTCAACCACAATGGTCTGTTTTTCTGGCGTAGCAACACCGAGACGATCGGACGCCAGCGCCTGCTGAACATGTTCAGCCAGGAATGCCGGATCAAGGAAAATGTTGATAAAGCCTGGACCGGCGATCTCAACTTTGCTGGCGATACCGTTAAGATCCAGATGAGTCAGCACCTGCTCTGCTAATTGTCGCGGTGCCATACCCAGTTTTTTAGCAACTGCCATCATGCCGTTAGCCTGATAGTCGCCGAACTGAACTTTTGCTGACTGACGAACCTGCGGTTCGCAATCCGCAGGCGCGCCTGCCGCAATCATGGCCTGACGGACTTTTTCTGAGAGAAGAGCCTGAATATTCACCGGAATACCTTACATTGATGAAGCGAGCAAAAATTGCCCGCACCAGTTAAAGAAATTAGGGCGGGAGTATACTGCAAATGGCTGTTTTCGTCAGCAACGTGCGCGTGGCGTATTGCCGTTTTCACTATTGCATCAGAAGCGGCGTGAAATCAGCGGTTGGTTGGCACAGGGCAACAGGGTAAATTAACGCTTTTACTGAAAGACGAAGAGTGATTATGGCGAACTGGCAATCTATCGACGAGCTGCAGGATATTGCATCGGATTTACCGCGATTTACCCACGCATTAGATGAACTTTCCCGCCGTCTGGGGTTGAATATCACTCCGCTGACTGCCGATCACATTTCTTTGCGTTGCCATCAAAACGCCACTGCTGAACGCTGGCGTCGCGGGTTTGAACAGTGTGGCGAGCTTTTGTCAGAAAATATGATCAATGGCAGACCGATTTGTCTGTTTAAATTGCATGAACCGGTACAGGTTGCGCACTGGCAGTTTTCTATTGTGGAGCTACCGTGGCCCGGGGAAAAACGTTACCCACACGAAGGTTGGGAACATATTGAAATCGTTCTGCCGGGTGATCCAGAAACGCTGAATGCCCGTGCGCTGGCATTGCTTTCTGATGAAGGACTCAGCCTACCGGGGATCTCAGTGAAAACCAGTTCGCCAAAAGGTGAGCATGAGCGATTACCGAATCCGACGCTGGCGGTCACCGATGGCAAAACAACTATTAAGTTTCATCCGTGGTCCATTGAAGAGATCGTTGCCAGCGAGCAGTCGGCGTAATTAAGGAGTAAAAATGGCATTACTGGAAATTTGCTGTTACAGCATGGAATGTGCACTAACGGCGCAGCAAAACGGCGCAGACAGAGTTGAATTATGCGCAGCCCCAAAAGAGGGGGGCTTAACGCCGTCGTTGGGTGTACTGAAATCCGTGCGCCAGCGGGTGACGATCCCTGTGCATCCGATAATTCGCCCACGCGGTGGTGATTTTTGCTACAGCGACGGTGAGTTTGCCGCCATTCTTGAGGATGTGCGCACGGTCCGCGAATTAGGTTTTCCTGGACTGGTGACGGGCGTTCTCGATGTTGACGGGAATGTCGATATGCCACGAATGGAAAAAATAATGGCTGCTGCCGGTCCGCTGGCAGTGACTTTTCATCGCGCCTTTGATATGTGCGCTAACCCTCTAAATACACTCAATAATCTTGCGGAATTGGGCATTGCCCGGGTGCTGACATCAGGGCAAAAATCAGACGCACTGCAAGGTTTATCAAAAATTATGGAACTTATTGCCCATCGTGATGCTCCAATCATTATGGCCGGAGCAGGAGTCCGTGCAGAAAACCTGCACCACTTCCTCGATGCCGGAGTGCTGGAAGTCCATAGCTCCGCGGGAGCGTGGCAAGCCTCACCGATGCGTTATCGTAATCAAGGATTGTCTATGTCATCAGATGCACACGCGGACGAGTATTCGCGTTATGTCGTAGACGGGGCGGCGGTTGCTGAAATGAAAGGAATCATTGAACGCCATCAGGCCAAATGATTTTTACCGTTGCATCATGTCGCCCAATATGATGCTTGCTCGTACCAGGCCCCTGCAATTTCAACAGGGGCCTTTTTTTATCCCTGAGCAGTATAAAAAACGAACGATAACCGTGATCTGTTGAGCGGGTGACAGTGCGCATAGCGTTGTGCTAAAAATATTTTTTATATTCACATTGATTATGGGATTTAAATTGCTAAAACTGATAAATATATATTCTAAATAGCAACTGGGTTATTCCTTAGCAATTAATGATTACATTGTAATAAATCATATTCTTTATCGATTATTTCAGGCAGTGTTGTGCCGAGTTATGCAAGCGGTTAATTCGTTATGTATTTAATTATACAATGATTTCGGTGTTCTGGAATTTATTTAGAGGAATCTATGCGAGGGAAAAAACGCATTGGGTTATTGTTTTTGCTGATAGCGGTTGTGGTTGGTGGCGGCGGGTTATTGCTGGCGCAAAAAGCCTTACATAAAACGTCGGATACAGCATTTTGCCTTTCCTGCCACTCGATGAGTAAACCTTTTGAGGAATATCAGGGAACTGTCCACTTTTCGAACCAGAAAGGGATACGTGCGGAATGTGCCGATTGCCATATTCCAAAGTCAGGGATGGATTATTTATTTGCTAAATTAAAAGCATCTAAAGATATTTATCATGAATTTGTTAGCGGCAAAATAGACAGTGACGATAAGTTCGAAACTCATCGCCAGGAAATGGCCGAAACAGTATGGAAAGAATTAAAAGCAACTGACTCTGCAACGTGCCGTAGTTGCCATTCTTTTGATGCCATGGATATTGCCTCGCAAAGTGAATCTGCGCAGAAAATGCATAACAAAGCACAAAAGGGCGGCGAAACCTGTATCGATTGTCATAAAGGCATTGCCCATTTTCCGCCAGAAATAAAAATGGATGACAACGCGGCGCATGAGCTGGAAAGTCAGACTGCTACTTCAGTGACTAATGGCGCACATATTTATCCTTTCAAAACTTCTCGCATAGGCGAGCTGGCTACCGTGAATCCTGGTACCGATCTCACCGTCGTTGATGCCAGTGGCAAACAGCCGATCGTTCTGTTGCAGGGTTATCAAATGCAGGGCAGTGAAAACACGCTCTACCTGGCGGCAGGTCAACGGCTGGCGCTAGCCACATTAAGTGAAGAAGGTATCAAGGCGCTCACGGTAAACGGGGAATGGCAGGCTGACGAATACGGCAATCAATGGCGTCAGGCGTCTTTACAGGGTGCGCTTACCGATCCCGCATTAGCGGACCGTAAACCGCTATGGCAATACGCTGAAAAACTTGACGATACCTATTGCGCTGGTTGTCATGCCCCTATTGCCGCCGACCATTACACCGTCAATGCGTGGCCGTCCATTGCCAAAGGAATGGGGGCACGAACCAGCATGAGCGAAAACGAACTGGACATTTTAACGCGGTATTTCCAGTACAACGCCAAAGATATTACCGAGAAACAGTGATCCTCGTTGATCAGGGAGGAAGTTATGACATTAACAAGACGTGAATTTATTAAACACAGCGGTATTGCCGCTGGAGCGCTGGTGGTGACATCGGCAGCACCGCTACCCGCATGGGCAGAAGAGAAGGGCGGTAAAATCCTCACCGCGGGACGCTGGGGAGCGATGAACGTAGAAGTGAAGGACGGCAAGATTGTTTCTTCGACAGGCGCGCTGGCGAAAACCATACCGAACTCCTTACAGTCTACGGCGGCGGATCAGGTACACACCACGGCGCGTATTCAGCATCCGATGGTGAGAAAAAGCTATCTCGATAATCCACTGCAACCGGTGAAAGGTCGAGGCGAAGATACCTATGTACAGGTGAGCTGGGAACAAGCATTAAAACTGATTCATGAGCAACACGATCGTATTCGTAAAGCTAACGGACCATCGGCCATTTTTGCCGGATCTTACGGCTGGCGCTCTTCTGGCGTGTTGCATAAAGCGCAAACCTTACTGCAACGTTATATGAACCTCGCGGGCGGTTATTCCGGGCATAGCGGCGATTATTCAACCGGGGCAGCACAGGTGATCATGCCGCATGTGGTCGGTTCTGTAGAGGTGTATGAACAGCAGACCTCCTGGCCGCTGATTCTGGAAAACAGCCAGGTTGTGGTGCTGTGGGGGATGAACCCGCTGAATACCTTAAAAATTGCCTGGAGCAGTACCGATGAGCAAGGGCTGGAATACTTCCATCAGCTGAAAAAATCTGGCAAACCAGTGATTGCCATTGATCCTATCCGCTCCGAAACCATTGAGTTCTTTGGCGATAATGCCACCTGGATCGCGCCGAATATGGGCACCGACGTGGCACTGATGTTAGGGATTGCGCATACCCTGATGACACAAGGCAAACACGATAAAGTGTTCCTTGAAAAATACACCACCGGGTATCCGCAGTTTGAAGAATATCTGACAGGTAAGAGCGATAATACTCCGAAGAGCGCGGCCTGGGCGGCGGAAATTACTGGCGTACCGGAAGCGCAGATAGTCAAACTCGCTGAACTGATGGCGGCGAATCGCACAATGCTGATGGCAGGCTGGGGAATTCAGCGCCAGCAATATGGTGAACAGAAACACTGGATGCTGGTGACGCTGGCGGCGATGTTAGGGCAGATTGGTACACCGGGCGGCGGTTTTGGTTTCTCTTATCATTACTCCAATGGTGGCAACCCGACACGTGTTGGCGGCGTGCTGCCGGAAATGTCTGCGGCGATTGCCGGACAGGCCAGCGAGGCCGCTGATGATGGCGGAATGACGGCGATTCCTGTTGCCCGTATCGTCGATGCGCTGGAAAATCCTGGCGGCAAATATCAGCATAACGGTAAAGAGCAAACGTATCCGAATATCAAAATGATCTGGTGGGCGGGTGGCGGTAACTTTACCCATCACCAGGATACTAATCGTCTGATTAAAGCATGGCAGAAACCGGAGATGATCGTCGTTTCTGAATGCTACTGGACCGCAGCTGCTAAACATGCAGATATCGTATTACCGATCACCACATCGTTTGAGCGCAATGACTTAACGATGACCGGTGATTACAGCAACCAGCATATTGTGCCGATGAAGCAGGTTGTTGCTCCGCAATTTGAAGCGCGAAACGATTTTAATGTGTTTGCCGATCTTGCGGAATTACTCAAACCTGGCGGAAAAGAGATCTATACCGAAGGTAAAGATGAAATGGCGTGGCTGAAATTTTTCTATGATGCCGCTCAGAAAGGTGCCCGTGCGCAACGCGTGACTATGCCGATGTTTAATGCCTTCTGGCAGCAAAATAAACTGATCGAAATGCGCCGCAGCGAGAAGAACGAACAGTACGTTCGTTATGGTGATTTCCGCGCCGATCCGGTGAAAAATGCGCTGGGTACGCCAAGCGGCAAAATTGAGATTTACTCCAAAACGCTGGAAAAATTTGGCTATAAGGATTGCCCGGCACACCCAACCTGGCTTGCGCCTGATGAGTGGAAGGGTACCGCCGACGAGAAGCAGTTGCAGCTTCTGACCGCACATCCGGCACACCGTTTACATAGTCAGCTTAACTATGCGGAACTGCGTAAAAAATATGCGGTTGCAGATCGTGAACCAATCACTATTCACACCGAAGATGCTGCTCGCTTTGGTATTGCGAATGGTGATCTGGTGCGTGTGTGGAACAAACGTGGTCAGATTCTGACAGGCGCGGTGGTGACTGACGGGATCAAAAAAGGCGTGGTATGCGTGCATGAAGGTGCATGGTCAGATCTGGAAAATGGCTTGTGTAAAAACGGCAGTGCGAACGTGTTAACGGCGGATATCCCCAGCTCGCAGCTGGCAAATGCCTGTGCCGGTAACTCTGCGCTGGTGTATATCGAAAAATATACGGGCAATGCGCCGAAGTTAACGGCGTTTGATCAGCCAGCTATTCAGGCATAAGAAGTGAATAGCGCCCGGAAACGGGCGCTGAGGTTATGCAAACGTAAAGCTGCCTGATGCGCTATGCTTATCAGGCCTACATAGTCCCTGCAATATATTGAATTAGCAAGGTTTTGTAGGCCGGATAAGGCGTTCACGCCGCATCCGGCAGTAATACCAGACCTTTACGGCTTGCGCGCAATCAGCACCGCACGTTTAGGTGCCGGATAACCTTCAACTGTCTTACTCGGATCATGTGGGTCGAGGAAATCGGCCAGCGATTCAGTAACCATCCATTCGGTGCGTCGTTGCTCTTCTGTAGTGGTAACGCTCACATCTGCAATGCGGATATCTACAAAACCACACTTCTTCAGCCAGTTTTTCAGCGCCAGCGCGGAAGGGATGAAATAGACATTACGCATTTGCGCGTAACGATCGCCTGGTACCAGCACCGTGTTCTCATCACCATCAATAACCAGCGTTTCCAGCACCAGTTCACCTTCATTGACCAGTTGATCTTTCAACTGCCATAGATGCTCCAGCGGTGAACGGCGATGGTAAAGCACGCCCATCGAAAAGACGGTATCAAAGGCTTTCAGTGCCGGAAGTTGTTCAATACCTAACGGTAACAAATGCGCGCGCTGATCATTACCCAGTAGTTTACGCACCGCTTCAAACTGGCACAGAAACAGTTGCGTAGGGTCGATCCCCACCGCGAGGTGCGCGCCTGCGCCAATCATGCGCCACATGTGATAACCGCTGCCGCAGCCGACATCCAGAATGGTGCGTCCGGTTAAATCAGAAAGATGGGGCAGAACACGATCCCATTTCCAGTCGGAACGCCATTCGGTATCGATGTTGACGCCATACAGTGAGAACGGCCCTTTGCGCCACGGCATCAGGTTGCGCATCAGCGTTTCAATGCGTTTAATTTGCCCTGCGCTCAGTGGCCCTTCGCTTTCTGCCGTAACGCTATGCAATAAATCAAGACGATACGGTTTAATTTCAGGTAGAAACTCCACCGCATTTGACCACTGCTTAAACAACCCGTGCTGCTGCTCGCGCTGCCAGTTAGCAATCTGCGCGGGCAGCGTTTCGAGCCAGTGTGAAAGATGATTTTTGGCAATCAGAGAATAAAAGTTACCAAAGTCGATCATGCAGCGTCCTCTGCTTTTAATGCCACCAGTGAACCAAAGTTAAAGCACTGGAACCACAGCTCGCTATGCTCAAAACCGGCGTTATGCAGGCGTGCTTTATGTGTTTCCACGGAATCGGTCAGCATCACGTTTTCCAGCATGCTGCGCTTCTGGCTGATCTCCAGTTCGCTGTAACCGTTGGCACGTTTAAAGTCGTGGTGCATGTTGAACAACAGTTCACCAACTTTGGCATCTTCGAAACTGAATTTTTCCGAAAGCACCAGCGCGCCGCCCGGGTTCAGTCCTTGATAAATTTTATCCAGTAATGCCTGGCGCTCGGAAGGTTCCAGGAATTGCAGGGTAAAATTCAGCACCACCATCGATGCGTTTTCAATGGCGATATCGCGAATATCACCTTCAATAACGTCTACTGGCGTCGGGGCTTTATAGGCGTCAATATGACGACGGCAGCGTTCAATCATCGCCGGGGAGTTGTCGATGGCAATAATTTTGCAATTATCATGATGAATGTTGCGACGCACCGAGAGCGTCGCCGCGCCCAGAGAACAACCCAGATCGTAAACCTGCGTACCAGGTTGAACGAAGCGCTCGGCTAACATACCAATCATGGAAATAATATTGGAATAGCCGGGAACGGAACGCTGGATCATATCCGGGAAGACTTCAGCTACCCGTTCATCAAAGGTCCAGTCGCCCAGTCTGGCGATAGGGGCAGAAAATAGCGTGTCGCGGTGAGACATAACGTAAAAATCCGGGAAAAAGAAAGTGGCGTATTGTGCGCTAACGCAGGGAGAAAACCAACTCCCAGGGCATATACCAAAGATTCGCCAGCACCATCAGCAACAGCGCACACCAGGTGGCGCTCATGCCGGAACGTCGCCAGCGAAACAGACGGTGATGAAAACCGTAATAATGCATCAGACGACCAGCAAGCAAAACGATGCCGCAAATATGCACCATCCAGGTTTCTGCGCCATTCATTTCCATAAACAGCATCAGCACAATCGCGATGGGAATATATTCCACCGCGTTACCATGAATGCGAATAGCGCTTTGCAGTTCGCTAAAACCACCGTCACCATAGGCAACGCGGTACTGCAAACGCAAGCGAACGACATCAAAAGAGAACTTCATTAATAACAACGCACTTAAAACGGCATACAGCGCGCTTACCATACAAACTCCCTTTAAAATGGCCGATTGCACCTGTCTATGATAGGTGGCAAATTCAGAAAAGAGAAGATTGCTGTGGAATAGCCGGAACTGCTCCGATCTCTGGAAGCGTTTTACGTAAGTCTTCCCACAGGGTATGTACCAGTTCCGGGGCCTGGGCAATATCTGGCGTATGTAAAAAAAGATAAGGCGTAGTGGTCTGATGCCACTGCGCTAATTTCTGTAACCAGACCTGAAATAATTCCCGGTTTTGCGTCATATCATCACTACCGATAAAACGAATCAGCGGATTTGTCGCCGTCAGTACAGCATGTACCGGAACTTTAGGTTTTTTTCGTTGAGCGTCGCGAATAGCTTCACTGTGTGGACATGCTGCATGAACCGGGCGGCTGTCTAAAATCACCCGATTAACGCCGCGCTGATGTAAACCGCGATTAAGCGTTTGTTCCTCTTCCCCTTTGGCGAAAAACTGTGGATGGCGGACTTCCACACCATAATTAAATTCGCCAGGGAGAGAATCGAGAAAATTCCAAAGCGCAGGCAGCTCCCGTGGGCCGAATGTGGCAGGCAGTTGCAGCCAGTATTGCCCAATGCGCGGAGCCAACGGTGACATGCGGGTCAAAAATTCAGTCACTAAATCATCGCAATGCCGTAATGCTGCCTGATGCGAAATGGTCGCCGGAAACTTAAAACAGAAGCGGAAGTCATCTGTGGTCTGCTCACGCCAGCGCAGGACAACCTCGGGTTTCGGCAGGGCGTAAAGCGTGGTGTTGCCCTCCACGCAGTTAAAGTGGCGGGCATACTCTTCAAGGCTGGTGATCCCCAACCGCACCCATTTAGGATGCGACCATTGCGGTAGACCGATGTAAATCATAACGCGTGAAGGATCTCTTCCACACTGCGCACACGGGCGATGCGTGGGTAGATATGGTTGATGCTGTTATTGTGCTGCTCGGCGCTGGCGGCACTACAGGCGTCTTCGGCAATCACCAGATTAAAGCCAAGTTCCCAGGCATTGCGGGCGGTGGATTCAACACCGATATTGGTCGAGATCCCACATAACACTATTGTATCGATACCTCGGCGGCGTAATTGCAACTCCAGATCCGTACCGTAAAACGCACCCCACTGACGTTTGATGATTTCGATATCACTGTCAGTTGCACCTAATGCAGCTGGATGTTGCCACCAGTTTTCGGGCAACACTTTAGCGGGGGAGGGGGCATCAACCGGCTGTTTTAATGCTTCGGCGTAATCGGCAGACCAGCCAACGCGCACCAGAAACACGGGCTGACCGCTGGCGCGAAATTTCGCCGCCAGCTTCCCGGCGCGATTAACTACCTCATCGGCAGTATGTGGACCACCGGCAAAAGGTAAGATGCCTTCTTGTAAATCGATCACCACCAACGCAGTGGTTTTAGCATTAAGTTCAAGCATGCTGACTCCTGAAAAAACAAAATCGTGCCTCACACCTTAATGCGATTAGCCGATGGCGGAACGACAAATTTTGTTAATTTTTATGAGTTCGGGCAACACCTTTATAGCAAACTGGCGTAGAGTCTGATTTCAGGCCCGATATAAAGTGGTAACGAGGCGTTCCAGCGCGGGCCAGGCTCTTACGGTGCGGCAGAATTTCCAGTATAATAGCCGCCTTTTTTCATTCAGTTGTGACATACAGCTAACGCTGCGACTTGGTCACCTGCGCAGCAGGGGGCATCCGCCGGCAGCTAAGTTAAGGGATATCTCATGCGTACAGAATATTGTGGACAGCTCCGTTTGTCCCACGTGGGGCAGCAGGTGACTCTGTGTGGTTGGGTCAACCGTCGTCGTGATCTTGGTAGCCTGATCTTCATCGATATGCGCGACCGCGAAGGTATCGTGCAGGTATTTTTCGATCCGGATCGTGCGGACGCGTTAAAGCTGGCCTCTGAACTGCGTAATGAGTTCTGCATTCAGGTCACGGGCACCGTACGTGCGCGTGACGAAAAAAATATTAACCGCGATATGGCGACCGGCGAAATCGAAGTGCTGGCGTCCTCGCTGACTATCATCAACCGCGCAGATGTTCTGCCGCTTGACTCTAACCACGTCAACACCGAAGAAGCGCGTCTGAAATACCGCTACCTCGACCTGCGTCGCCCGGAAATGGCTCAGCGCCTGAAAACCCGCGCTAAAATCACCAGCCTGGTGCGCCGTTTTATGGATGACCACGGCTTCCTCGACATCGAAACTCCGATGCTGACCAAAGCCACGCCGGAAGGCGCGCGTGACTACCTGGTGCCTTCTCGTGTGCACAAAGGTAAATTCTACGCGCTGCCACAATCCCCGCAGTTGTTCAAACAGCTGCTGATGATGTCCGGCTTTGACCGCTACTATCAGATCGTTAAATGCTTCCGTGACGAAGACCTGCGCGCTGATCGTCAGCCTGAATTTACTCAGATCGATGTGGAAACTTCTTTCATGACCGCGCCGCAAGTGCGTGAAGTGATGGAAGCGCTGGTGCGTCATTTGTGGCTGGAAGTGAAGGGCGTGGATCTGGGCGATTTCCCGGTAATGACCTTTGCGGAAGCAGAACGCCGTTATGGTTCTGATAAACCGGATCTGCGTAACCCGATGGAACTGACCGACGTTGCCGATCTGCTGAAATCTGTTGAGTTTGCAGTATTTGCGGGGCCGGCGAACGATCCGAAAGGCCGTGTTGCCGCTCTACGTGTTCCGGGTGGCGCATCGCTGACCCGTAAGCAGATCGACGAATACGGTAACTTCGTTAAAATCTACGGCGCGAAAGGTCTGGCTTACATCAAAGTTAACGAACGCGCGAAAGGTCTGGAAGGTATCAACAGCCCGGTAGCGAAGTTCCTTAATGCAGAAATCATCGAAGCCATCCTGGATCGTACTGCCGCGCAAGATGGCGATATGATTTTCTTCGGTGCCGACAACAAGAAAATTGTTGCCGACGCGATGGGCGCACTGCGCCTGAAAGTGGGTAAAGACCTTGGTCTGACCGACGAAAGCAAATGGGCACCGCTGTGGGTTATCGACTTCCCGATGTTTGAAGACGACGGTGAAGGCGGCCTGACGGCAATGCACCATCCGTTCACCTCACCGAAAGACATGACTGCTGCAGAACTGAAAGCTGCACCGGAAAATGCGGTGGCGAACGCTTACGATATGGTCATCAATGGTTACGAAGTGGGCGGTGGTTCAGTACGTATCCATAATGGTGATATGCAGCAGACGGTGTTTGGTATTCTGGGTATCAACGAAGAGGAACAGCGCGAGAAATTCGGCTTCCTGCTCGACGCCCTGAAATACGGTACTCCGCCGCACGCAGGTCTGGCATTCGGTCTTGACCGTCTGACCATGCTGCTGACTGGCACCGACAATATCCGTGACGTTATCGCCTTCCCGAAAACCACGGCGGCAGCGTGTCTGATGACTGAAGCACCGAGCTTTGCTAACCCGACTGCACTGGCTGAGCTGAGCATTCAGGTTGTGAAGAAGGCTGAGAATAACTGATATGACTCAAATACACGAAATCATTCGCGTTGCATCAAGGCGGCAACTGAGTGAACTCCCATGAGCATAGATAACTATGTGAATGGGATGAGCGAAGGCAGTCAACGAAGAGGCAGCGTGAAGGATAAAGTGTATAAGCGTCCCGTTTCGATCTTAGTGGTCATCTACGCACAAGATACGAAACGGGTGCTGATGTTGCAGCGGCGTGATGACCCCGATTTCTGGCAGTCGGTAACCGGCAGCGTGGAAGAGGGTGAAACCGCGCCGCAAGCTGCCATGCGCGAAGTAAAGGAAGAGGTCACCATTGATGTTGTCGCTGAACAACTGACCTTAATTGACTGTCAGCGCACGGTAGAGTTTGAAATTTTTTCACATTTACGTCATCGCTATGCGCCGGGCGTGACGCGTAATACGGAATCATGGTTCTGTCTTGCGCTCCCGCACGAACGCCAGGTAGTCTTCACTGAACATCTGGCTTACAAGTGGCTTGATGCGCCTGCTGCCGCGGCGCTCACTAAGTCCTGGAGCAACCGGCAGGCGATTGAACAGTTTGTAATTAACGCTGCCTGAACAGGCAGGGCTATCTGGAGATATTTTTATGGCAGGTCATAGTAAATGGGCCAACACCAGACATCGTAAAGCTGCGCAGGATGCTAAGCGCGGTAAAATCTTCACTAAAATCATTCGTGAGCTGGTAACCGCGGCTAAGCTGGGCGGTGGCGATCCGGACGCTAACCCGCGTCTGCGTGCAGCGGTGGATAAAGCACTGTCTAACAACATGACCCGTGACACTCTGAACCGCGCAATTGCACGTGGTGTGGGCGGTGATGATGATGCGAACATGGAAACCATCATCTACGAAGGTTACGGTCCTGGCGGCACGGCAATCATGATTGAATGTCTGTCTGACAACCGCAACCGTACCGTTGCTGAAGTGCGTCATGCATTCAGCAAATGTGGCGGTAACCTCGGTACTGATGGTTCCGTAGCCTATCTGTTCAGCAAAAAAGGCGTCATCTCCTTCGAGAAAGGCGATGAAGACACCATCATGGAAGCAGCACTGGAAGCAGGTGCTGAAGACGTTGTGACCTATGATGACGGCGCGATTGATGTCTACACTGCATGGGAAGAAATGGGTAAAGTGCGCGACGCTCTGGAAGCGGCAGGTCTGAAAGCAGACAGCGCGGAAGTTTCCATGATCCCGTCTACCAAAGCTGATATGGATGCAGAAACCGCACCGAAACTGATGCGTCTGATCGATATGCTGGAAGATTGCGACGACGTGCAGGAAGTTTACCATAACGGTGAAATCTCTGATGAGGTCGCAGCGACTCTCTGATGAGGCATGCTAAACAGCAAAACGGAGACGCGTGATGGCTATTATTCTCGGCATTGATCCGGGTTCGCGCGTGACCGGCTACGGCGTCATCCGCCAGGTAGGTAGGCAACTGTCCTACCTGGGTAGCGGATGCATACGCACCAAAGTGGATGATTTACCGTCTCGTCTGAAACTCATCTATGCGGGCGTGACGGAAATCATCACCCAGTTCCAGCCTGATTATTTCGCCATTGAACAAGTCTTTATGGCAAAGAACGCTGACTCAGCCCTGAAACTGGGCCAGGCGCGCGGCGTGGCGATTGTGGCGGCGGTGAATCAGGAGTTGCCGGTATTTGAATATGCTGCACGTCAGGTGAAGCAAACGGTGGTGGGTATTGGTAGCGCCGAAAAAAGCCAGGTGCAGCATATGGTCCGCACCTTGCTGAAACTGCCCGCTAATCCACAGGCAGATGCCGCTGATGCGTTGGCGATTGCCATCACCCACTGCCACGTTAGTCAGAATGCGATGCAGATGAGCGAATCGCGGCTGAACCTGGCGAGAGGGCGACTGCGTTAAGTTATACCGCCTCGGTCAGTTCCGGCTGAGGCGTTTCCACTCCCTCCGCATGAATCAACACCAAACCCGGATGATGCCACAAACTGGCTGGCGTAACGGTTTTACGCTCCCACGGAATAGAACCCAGGAACCAGAATTTCCAGAAAGTGAGTTTTGCATTCGGATTGCTATTTAACAATTCTCCAAACGTCTCTATTTCACCCACCGGAATACATAGCGCCTCTTTATAAATATCAAAGACAAATTTTGAACAGAACTGGCGCGAAGATTCGTATTTAAAACCGGTGTGGTAAAGTTTGCGTAGCCGGGAGGGAACCTGTTCAACAATTCGTTGTTTTTGTTGTTCTGTCAGCCCAGCGTCTAATCGCTTTATAGCATAGCGTTGATTAGCAGAGCGTTTAATAAAACGGGATAGCGTAGTGATGGTTGAGAGGGGAACCCGGCTTTCTGCAACCAGGAAGTCTTCACCGTTATGACCGATAATGATCCCGACGTGATTACTCCAACAATTTGATGCAGCTGATATTTGACCAAATAAGGCAGCACCTATACATGTAAAGGCGATATCTCCAATTTCATATTCAGCAGGGTAATTAATATTCACGTTGTCATTCCATTGAAATAGATACGAATATACGTAATAGCATAAAAAATTTATTTTTTCAGGAGGCGCAATGTATATTTTTATTACGCATTTTTTCACTGAATATGTAATATTAAAATATTTGCTTCCAAAATAACCTGTAGAATAAATTATACTGTGCCATTTTTCAGATCATCGAGACACCTCGCAAGTTTTCTTCATCCTTCGCTGGATATCTATCCAGCATTTTTTTATCATACAGCATTATCTTTGATTCATTACGCAGGAGCGTCATGTGATAGGCAGACTCAGAGGCATCATCATTGAAAAACAACCCCCGCTGGTGTTAATTGAAGTGGGCGGCGTAGGCTATGAAGTGCATATGCCGATGACCTGTTTTTATGAACTCCCTGAAGCGGGACAGGAAGCGATCGTTTTCACCCACTTTGTGGTGCGTGAAGACGCGCAGCTGCTGTACGGTTTTAACAATAAACAAGAGCGCACGTTGTTCAAAGAGTTGATCAAAACCAACGGCGTCGGCCCGAAGTTGGCGCTGGCGATCCTCTCCGGAATGTCAGCGCAGCAGTTCGTTAATGCCGTTGAGCGTGAAGAAGTGGGGGCGCTGGTGAAACTGCCGGGTATTGGCAAAAAAACCGCCGAACGCTTGATTGTTGAAATGAAAGACCGATTTAAAGGTCTGCATGGCGATCTCTTTACGCCAGCCGCCGATCTGGTGCTCACGTCGCCTGCCAGCCCGGCAACCAACGATGCTGAACAGGAAGCGGTTGCTGCGCTGGTGGCGCTGGGCTATAAACCACAAGAAGCCAGCCGCATGGTGAGCAAAATCGCTCGCCCTGACGCCAGCAGTGAAACATTAATTCGCGAAGCCCTACGCGCCGCGTTATGAGGTAAAGGATGATTGAAGCAGACCGTCTGATTTCTGCCGGTACCACTTTGCCGGAAGATGTAGCAGATCGCGCCATTCGCCCTAAATTACTGGAAGAGTATGTTGGTCAGCCGCAGGTTCGTTCACAGATGGAGATTTTCATCAAAGCAGCGAAACTGCGCGGCGATGCCCTCGATCATTTGTTGATTTTTGGTCCTCCGGGGTTGGGTAAAACTACGCTTGCCAACATTGTCGCCAATGAAATGGGCGTTAATTTACGCACGACTTCTGGTCCGGTGCTGGAAAAGGCGGGCGATTTGGCTGCGATGCTCACTAACCTTGAACCGCATGACGTGCTGTTTATTGATGAGATCCACCGTTTATCGCCAGTTGTTGAAGAAGTGCTGTACCCGGCAATGGAAGACTACCAACTGGATATCATGATTGGTGAAGGTCCGGCGGCACGCTCCATTAAAATTGATTTGCCGCCGTTTACCCTGATTGGTGCAACCACGCGCGCAGGTTCGCTGACATCACCGTTGCGCGACCGTTTTGGTATTGTGCAACGTCTGGAGTTTTATCAGGTGCCGGATCTGCAATATATCGTCAGTCGCAGCGCACGCTTTATGGGGCTTGAGATGAGTGATGACGGCGCGCTGGAAGTTGCTCGTCGCGCTCGCGGTACGCCGCGCATTGCCAACCGTCTGCTGCGTCGAGTGCGTGATTTCGCCGAAGTGAAGCACGATGGCACCATCTCGGCAGATATCGCTGCTCAGGCGTTGGATATGTTGAATGTCGATGCTGAAGGTTTCGATTATATGGACCGCAAATTGTTGCTGGCGGTAATCGATAAGTTCTTTGGTGGGCCGGTAGGTCTGGATAACCTTGCGGCAGCCATTGGCGAAGAACGTGAAACCATTGAGGATGTGCTGGAACCTTATTTGATTCAGCAAGGCTTTTTGCAGCGTACACCGCGTGGGCGTATGGCGACGACGCGGGCGTGGAATCACTTTGGCATAACGCCGCCAGAAATGCCGTAAGTCGGATTGGTCGCTCGCACCGCATCCGAAATTGGCAGTGTGCCTGATGCGACGCTATTCGCGTCTTATCCGGCCAGCCAGAGATAGCGAACCGTAGGTCGGATAAGGCGCTCGCGCCGCATCCGACAAATGTGTTCAGCGATAGATTAGCTGGCCTGCTTTTTCATCATACTGAGAATAAATAACAGTGCCGCACATAGCACCACCGACGGACCAGCCGGCGTATCGTAAAATGCGGAAAAGGTTAAACCGCCAGTCACTGCCACCATCCCCACCAAAACAGCGACACCAGCCATCTGTTCCGGCGTACGGGCAAAGCGACGCGCAGTAGCTGCAGGAATAATCAGCAACGAAGTAATAATCAACGCACCGACAAATTTCATCGCTACACCAATCGTCAATGCCGTCACCAGCATCAACAACAATTTCACGCGCTGTAATTTCACACCATCAACAAACGCCAGATCCGGGCTAATCGTCATCGACAGCAAATTGCGCCATTGCCAGAACAAAATAGCCACCACGATGACCACGCCAATGGCGATGGAGATGAGATCTTCCGGCGTCACTGCCAGCAAATCACCGAACAAGTAAGCCATCAAATCAACACGAATATTAGACATCAGACTAACGACCACCAGGCCCAGCGACAGGGCACTGTGCGCCATAATCCCTAATAACGTGTCGATCGCCAGCTGTGGACGCTTCTCCAGCCATACCAGACCGCCCGCCAGCAGCAGCGTAACGGCAATCACCGCATAGAATGGATTCACGTCCAGCAACAAACCAAACGCGACGCCAAGTAATGAGGCATGAGCCAGCGTATCACCGAAATAAGACATACGACGCCAGACTACAAACGAACCCAGCGGACCCGCGGCACAGGCGAGCATGATCCCGGCTAACCAACCGGGAAATAATAATTCAATCATGAGCGATCATTTCCCCGACGCAAAACAATTCGTCCCTGTAAATCGTGACGATGGTTATGATGATGGCGATAGATACCCAGTTGTTCAGCACCACGAGGACCAAACATTGAAATAAACTCCGGATGCAGGGAAACAACTTCCGGTGTGCCGGAACAACAAATGTGGTGATTCAGGCACAGCACTTCATCGGTTTTTGCCATCACCAGATGCAGATCGTGAGAAACCATTAAAACGCCACAATCCAGTTCACGACGCAGTTGGTCAATAAGGTCATATAACGCCACCTGGCCATTTACATCCACGCCTTGAGTGGGTTCATCCAGCACTAATAATTGCGGGCGATTTAACAATGCTCGCGCTAACAGTACACGCTGCGTTTCGCCACCAGAGAGCTTTTGCATCGGTGCGTTAATCAGGTGCCCGGCATGGACACGTTTCAGTGCAGGCAAAATATCTTCTTTATGTGTACCAGGGCGTAAGCGTAAAAAACGGTTTACGGTCAGTGGCAACGTGGTGTCGAGATACAGCTTCTGCGGTACATAGCCGATGCGCAGTTTTCCGTTGCGCTTGATAACCCCTTCATCGGGTGTTACCAGCCCGAGCACTACCCGTACCAGTGTCGACTTACCTGCGCCATTTGGCCCAAGTAAAGTCAAAATTTTTCCAGGTTTAAGTTCCAGCGACACATCAGAGAGGACGCGGCGTTGGCCAAAAGAAACCGAGACATTTTCCAGGGAAACCAGACTTGTCATGTTAATTTTAGTCTTGCAGTAGTCATGAAATGTTATAATATCACACTTCTCATATTCATTACGATGATTGGTCGCATTATGTTACATAAAAAAACGCTTCTTTTCGCAGCATTATCCGCCGCTCTCTGGGGAGGTGCAACACAGGCCGCAGATGCCGCCGTTGTCGCTTCGCTTAAACCCGTTGGGTTCATCGCTTCTGCCATTGCTGATGGGGTAACAGAAACAGAGGTTTTACTTCCTGACGGCGCTTCAGAACATGATTATTCACTGCGCCCATCGGATGTAAAACGCTTACAGAACGCGGACTTAGTCGTTTGGGTTGGCCCGGAGATGGAAGCGTTTATGCAAAAACCGGTAAGCAAATTACCAGGAGCGAAGCAGGTAACGATTGCGCAGCTTGAAGATGTGAAACCGCTACTGATGAAAAGTATTCACGGCGATGATGATGATCACGACCACGCGGAAAAAAGTGACGAAGATCACCATCACGGCGATTTCAACATGCATCTTTGGCTTTCCCCAGAGATAGCGCGGGCTACAGCGGTTGCAATCCATGGAAAATTAGTGGAACTTATGCCGCAAAGTCGAGCCAAACTTGACGCCAACCTGAAGGATTTTGAGGCACAATTAGCCTCAACCGAAACGCAGGTTGGTAACGAGCTCGCGCCGCTCAAGGGGAAAGGTTATTTCGTTTTTCACGATGCTTACGGCTATTTCGAAAAACAGTTTGGACTGACACCGCTTGGTCATTTTACCGTTAACCCTGAGATTCAACCTGGCGCGCAGCGTTTACATGAAATAAGAACACAGTTGGTTGAGCAAAAAGCAACCTGCGTTTTTGCTGAGCCACAGTTCAGGCCAGCGGTCGTTGAGAGCGTCGCACGAGGGACATCCGTTCGTATGGGAACGTTGGATCCCCTGGGGACGAATATCAAACTGGGTAAAACAAGCTATTCAGAATTCCTGAGTCAATTAGCCAACCAGTATGCGAGCTGCCTGAAAGGAGATTAATGAGGAAGTGATTACGTGCAACAGATAGCCCGCTCTGTCGCCCTGGCGTTTAATAATTTACCGCGACCACACCGCGTTATGTTGGGGTCGCTCACCGTTCTTACTCTGGCCGTCGCTGTCTGGCGGCCTTATGTTTATCACCGTGATGCCACGCCAATTGTCAAAACCATTGAGCTGGAACAGAACGAAATTCGTTCGCTCTTACCTGAAGCCAGTGAGCCGATTGATCAAGCTGCACAAGAAGATGAAGCCATTCCCCAGGACGAACTGGATGACAAAATCGCCGGTGAAGCGGGCGTGCATGAATATGTTGTTTCCACTGGCGATACGCTAAGCAGCATTCTCAATCAGTATGGTATTGATATGGGTGATATCACCCAACTGGCTGCGGCCGACAAAGAATTGCGTAACCTGAAAATCGGTCAACAACTCTCCTGGACATTAACCGCGGACGGCGAACTGCAGCGCCTCACCTGGGAAGTGTCTCGTCGTGAAACCCGAACCTATGACCGTACTGCCGCTAACGGTTTTAAAATGACCAGCGAAATGCAGCAAGGAGAGTGGGTTAACAATCTGCTGAAAGGTACCGTCGGGGGAAGCTTTGTTGCCAGCGCCAGAAACGCCGGTTTAACCAGCGCCGAAGTGAGCGCAGTGATTAAAGCCATGCAGTGGCAAATGGATTTCCGCAAACTGAAAAAAGGCGATGAATTTGCGGTGTTAATGTCTCGAGAAATGCTTGATGGTAAACGTGAGCAAAGCCAGCTGCTGGGCGTACGTTTGCGTTCAGAAGGTAAAGATTATTACGCTATCCGCGCTGAAGATGGCAAATTCTACGATCGTAACGGTACTGGTCTGGCGAAAGGATTCTTGCGATTCCCGACGGCGAAACAGTTCCGTATCTCGTCTAACTTTAACCCGCGTCGTACTAATCCGGTGACCGGTCGCGTTGCACCACACAGAGGTGTTGATTTCGCCATGCCGCAGGGTACGCCAGTGCTTTCAGTGGGTGACGGTGAAGTGGTGGTTGCCAAACGCAGTGGCGCAGCAGGTTATTATGTGGCTATTCGTCATGGTCGCAGCTACACCACGCGTTATATGCACTTGCGCAAGATTCTGGTGAAACCGGGACAGAAGGTGAAACGTGGCGACCGTATCGCGCTTTCCGGTAATACCGGACGTTCAACCGGGCCGCATCTGCACTATGAAGTATGGATAAACCAGCAGGCCGTAAACCCGCTGACGGCAAAACTGCCGCGTACCGAAGGGCTGACCGGCTCCGATCGTCGCGAATTCCTGGCGCAGGCCAAAGAGATTGTGCCGCAGCTACGGTTTGATTAATTAACATCCATTCGCAGCCGGTACGCAGTCAGTACCGGCTTTTTTTATTTGGTGCGGGGCAAGTTGCGCCGCTACACTATCACCAGATTGATTTTTGCCTTATCCGAAACTGGAAAAGCATGGAAACGAAAAAAAATAATAGCGAATACATTCCTGAGTTTGATAAATCCTTTCGCCACCCGCGCTACTGGGGAGCATGGCTGGGCGTAGCAGCGATGGCGGGTATCGCTTTAACGCCGCCAAAGTTCCGTGATCCCATTCTGGCACGGCTGGGACGTTTTGCCGGACGACTGGGAAAAAGCTCACGCCGTCGTGCGTTAATCAATCTGTCGCTCTGCTTTCCAGAACGTAGTGAAGCTGAACGCGAAGCGATTGTTGATGAGATGTTTGCCACCGCGCCGCAAGCGATGGCAATGATGGCTGAGTTGGCAATACGCGGGCCGGAGAAAATTCAGCCGCGCGTTGACTGGCAAGGGCTGGAGATCATCGAAGAGATGCGGCGTAATAACGAGAAAGTTATCTTTCTGGTGCCGCACGGTTGGGCCGTCGATATTCCTGCCATGCTGATGGCCTCGCAAGGGCAGAAAATGGCAGCGATGTTCCATAATCAGGGCAACCCGGTTTTTGATTATGTCTGGAACACGGTGCGTCGTCGCTTTGGCGGTCGTCTGCATGCGAGAAATGACGGTATTAAACCATTCATCCAGTCGGTACGTCAGGGGTACTGGGGATATTATTTACCCGATCAGGATCATGGCCCAGAGCACAGCGAATTTGTGGATTTCTTTGCCACCTATAAAGCGACGTTGCCCGCGATTGGTCGTTTGATGAAAGTGTGCCGTGCGCGCGTTGTACCGCTGTTTCCGATTTATGATGGCAAGACGCATCGTCTGACGATTCAGGTGCGCCCACCGATGGATGATCTGTTAGAGGCGGATGATCATACGATTGCGCGGCGGATGAATGAAGAAGTCGAGATTTTTGTTGGTCCGCGACCAGAACAATACACCTGGATACTAAAATTGCTGAAAACTCGCAAACCGGGCGAAATCCAGCCGTATAAGCGCAAAGATCTTTATCCCATCAAATAAAAAAGCCTCTCGCGAGGAGAGGCCTTCGCCTGATGATAAGTTCAAGTTTGCTTCAGAATATTCGAAATCTGTTGAACTATCATTGAACTGTAGGCCGGATGTGGCGTTTTCGCCGCATCCGGCAACGTACTTACTCTACCGTTAAAATACGCGTGGTATTAGTAGAACCCACGGTACTCATCACGTCGCCCTGGGTGACAATCACCAGGTCACCAGACATCAAGTAACCTTTATCGCGCAGCAGATTAACCGCTTCGCTGGCAGCTGCTACGCCGTCATTAGCGCTATCAAAGTGCACCGGCGTAACGCCACGATAGAGAGCAGTCAGGTTCAGCGTACGTTCATGGCGCGACATGGCGAAAATTGGCAGACCAGAGCTGATACGGGAGGTCATCAGCGCGGTACGACCCGATTCGGTCATGGTGATGATCGCCGTAACGCCTTTCAGGTGGTTAGCTGCGTACATTGCTGACATGGCAATAGCTTCTTCCACATTGTCGAACTGAACGTCCAGACGGTGTTTAGAAACGTTGATGCTCGGGATTTTTTCCGCACCCAGGCAAACGCGCGCCATGGCTGCAACGGTTTCTGACGGATACTGCCCAGCGGCAGTTTCTGCAGACAGCATCACAGCGTCAGTACCATCCAGAACGGCGTTTGCTACGTCCATGACTTCTGCACGCGTCGGCATCGGGTTAGTAATCATTGACTCCATCATCTGGGTCGCCGTGATTACCGCTCGGTTTAGCTGACGCGCACGACGGATCAACGCTTTCTGAATGCCGACCAGTTCCGGGTCGCCAATTTCCACACCGAGGTCGCCACGTGCAACCATTACCACGTCAGAGGCGAGGATGATGTCATCCATTGCATCCTGGCTGCAAACGGCTTCCGCACGTTCAACCTTGGCAACAATTTTCGCATCACATCCTGCATCGCGTGCCAGGCGACGGGCATAGTTCAGATCTTCGCCACAGCGTGGGAAGGAGACAGCCAGGTAATCTACGCCAATCAACGCCGCAGTCTTAATGTCTGCTTTGTCTTTTTCGGTCAGCGCTTCAGCCGACAAACCGCCGCCAAGTTTGTTGATACCTTTATTGTTGGAGAGGGGACCACCGACGGTGACTTCGGTGAACACTTTCATGCCCTGAACTTCCAGTACTTTTAACTGGACGCGACCATCGTCCAGCAGCAGGATGTCACCAGGCACGACGTCAGCAGGCAGGCCTTTGTAGTCGATACCGACTTTTTCTTTGTCGCCTTCACCTTTACCCAGGTTGGCGTCGAGCAGGAATTTATCCCCAATATTGAGGAAAACTTTGCCTTCTTTAAAGGTGGATACACGGATTTTGGGCCCCTGGAGGTCACCCAGAATAGCCACATGACGCCCCAGTTTTGCGGCAATCTCACGAACTTTATCCGCGCGCATTTTGTGATCTTCAGGCGAGCCGTGAGAAAAGTTCATACGTACAACGTTGGCACCCGCCGCGATAACTTTTTCAAGATTATTATCGCGATCTGTTGCTGGGCCTAACGTGGTAACGATTTTTGTTCTGCGAAGCCTTCTGGACATGTAATACTCCGTTGACTGAAACAACCAGGTGTTGCTTGAACATGAAATCCGAATGAAATAACGCCGCGATGGCGATAAATTAATCTCATTCGGATGTCGTATAAGATTAGGACAGTGACAGTCGTTTTTAGCGATCGTCACTTAAATTAAGTAACTGCTTATCAAAACGCGATTCCTTCAGCGCTTCTTTGACCCGCTTCAAGTTATCTCTGAATTTTGCACCGCGTCGCAAAGTAAATCCTGTCGCCAGCACATCTATCACGGTCAGCTGTGCAAGTCGAGAAACCATGGGCATATAAATGTCAGTATCTTCCGGTACGTCGAGGGTAATTGCCAGCGTTGCTTCCCGGGCGAGCGGGGTACCCGCAGAGGTGAGGGCAATCACCATGGCGTCGTTTTCGCGTGCCAGCTGCGCCAGCTCGACCAGATTTTTTGTTCTTCCAGTGTGAGAAATCAGCACCACCACGTCTCCGTCGCTACAATTCATACAACTCATGCGTTGCAGCACGATATCATCGGAGTACACCACCGGAACATTAAAACGAAAGAACTTATTCATCGCATCGTGGGCAACGGCGGCTGAAGAGCCTAATCCGAAAAAGGCGATTTTTTTTGCCTGAGTGAGCAAGTCGACGGCGCGGTTGATGGCAGATTTATCCAGTGAATGACGGACATGATCAAGCGTTGCCATTGCGGACTCAAATATTTTCCCTGTGTATGATTCAACGCTGTCATCTTCATTGACATTGCGATTAACATAGGGAGTGCCATTCGCCAGACTCTGTGCCAGATGAAGTTTAAAATCAGGAAAACCGCGCGTGTCCATGCTGCGACAGAAACGATTCACCGTCGGTTCGCTAACATTGGCTTCCAGTGCCATAGCAGCAATACTCGAATGGATCGCGTTATCGGGCGAAGCCAGAATGACCTCGGCAACTTTGCGCTCTGATTTGCTCAAATGTTCCAGCTGAGACTGGATTTTTTCCAGCATATTCATGATGTAAAGAGACTCACGGGTAATGACGATTTCCGCACTGAAAGAAATCGAAATGCAGTTTTGTCAGATATTACGCCTGTGTGCCGTGTTAATGACAAAAGCAGATAAAAAAGTTGTTATTTTTTTTCATAACATGATCAGTGTCAGATTTTTACCCAATGGAAAACGATGATTTTTTTATCAGTTTTGCCGCACTTTGCGCGCTTTTCCCGTAATCGCACGGGTGGATAAGCGTTTACAGTTTTCGCAAGCTCGTAAAAGCAGTACAGTGCACCGTAAGAAAATTACAAGTATACCCTGGCTTAAGTACCGGGTTAGTTAACTTAAGGAGAATGACATGGCGGTAACGCAAACAGCCCAGGCCTGTGACCTGGTCATTTTCGGCGCGAAAGGCGACCTTGCGCGTCGTAAATTGCTGCCTTCCCTGTATCAACTGGAAAAAGCCGGTCAGCTCAACCCGGACACCCGGATTATCGGCGTAGGGCGTGCTGACTGGGATAAAGCGGCATATACCAAAGTTGTCCGCGAGGCGCTCGAAACTTTCATGAAAGAAACCATTGATGAAGGTTTATGGGACACCCTGAGTGCACGTCTGGATTTTTGTAATCTCGATGTCAATGACACTGCTGCATTCAGCCGTCTCGGCGCGATGCTGGATCAAAAAAATCGTATCACCATTAACTACTTTGCCATGCCGCCCAGCACTTTTGGCGCAATTTGCAAAGGGCTTGGCGAGGCTAAACTGAATGCTAAACCGGCACGCGTAGTCATGGAGAAACCGCTGGGGACGTCGCTGGCGACCTCGCAGGAAATCAATGATCAGGTTGGCGAATACTTCGAGGAGTGCCAGGTTTACCGTATCGACCACTATCTTGGTAAAGAAACGGTGCTGAACCTGTTGGCGCTGCGTTTTGCTAACTCCCTGTTTGTGAATAACTGGGACAATCGCACCATTGATCATGTTGAGATTACCGTGGCAGAAGAAGTGGGGATCGAAGGGCGCTGGGGCTATTTTGATAAAGCCGGTCAGATGCGCGACATGATCCAGAACCACCTGCTGCAAATTCTTTGCATGATTGCGATGTCTCCGCCGTCTGACCTGAGCGCAGACAGCATCCGCGATGAAAAAGTGAAAGTACTGAAGTCTCTGCGCCGCATCGACCGCTCCAACGTACGCGAAAAAACCGTACGCGGGCAATATACTGCGGGCTTCGCCCAGGGCAAAAAAGTGCCGGGATATCTGGAAGAAGAGGGCGCGAACAAGAGCAGCAATACAGAAACCTTCGTGGCGATCCGCGTCGACATTGATAACTGGCGCTGGGCCGGTGTGCCATTCTACCTGCGTACTGGTAAACGTCTGCCGACCAAATGTTCTGAAGTCGTGGTCTATTTCAAAACACCTGAACTGAATCTGTTTAAAGAGTCGTGGCAGGATCTGCCGCAGAATAAACTGACTATCCGTCTGCAACCTGATGAAGGCGTGGATATCCAGGTACTGAATAAAGTTCCTGGCCTTGACCACAAACATAACCTGCAAATCACCAAGCTGGATCTGAGCTATTCAGAAACCTTTAATCAGACGCATCTGGCGGATGCCTATGAACGTTTGCTGCTGGAAACCATGCGTGGTATTCAGGCACTGTTTGTACGTCGCGACGAAGTGGAAGAAGCCTGGAAATGGGTAGACTCCATTACTGAGGCGTGGGCGATGGACAATGATGCGCCGAAACCGTATCAGGCCGGAACCTGGGGACCCGTTGCCTCGGTGGCGATGATTACCCGTGATGGTCGTTCCTGGAATGAGTTTGAGTAATATCTGCGCTTATCCTTTATGGTTATTTTACCGGTAACATGATCTTGCACAGATTGTAGAACAATTTTTACACTTTCAGGCCTCGTGCGGATTCACCCACGAGGCTTTTTTTATTACACTGACTGAAACGTTTTTGCCCTATGAGCTCCGGTTACAGGCGTTTCAGTCATAAATCCTCTGAATGAAACGCGTTGTGAATCATCCTGCTCTGACAACTCAATTTCAGGAGCCTTTATGAATCCACAATTGTTACGCGTAACAAATCGAATCATTGAACGTTCGCGCGAGACTCGCTCTGCTTATCTCGCCCGGATAGAACAAGCGAAAACGTCGACTGTTCATCGTTCGCAGTTGGCATGCGGTAACCTGGCACACGGTTTCGCTGCCTGCCAGCCAGAAGACAAAGCCTCTTTGAAAAGCATGTTGCGTAACAATATCGCCATCATCACCTCCTATAACGACATGCTCTCCGCTCACCAGCCTTATGAACACTATCCAGAAATCATTCGTAAAGCCCTGCATGAAGCGAATGCGGTTGGTCAGGTTGCGGGCGGTGTTCCGGCGATGTGTGATGGTGTCACCCAGGGGCAGGATGGAATGGAATTGTCGCTGCTAAGCCGCGAAGTGATAGCGATGTCTGCGGCGGTCGGGCTGTCCCATAACATGTTTGATGGTGCTCTGTTCCTCGGTGTGTGCGACAAGATTGTCCCGGGTCTGACGATGGCAGCCCTGTCGTTTGGTCATTTGCCTGCGGTGTTTGTGCCGTCTGGACCGATGGCAAGCGGTTTGCCAAATAAAGAAAAAGTGCGTATTCGCCAGCTTTATGCCGAAGGTAAAGTGGACCGCATGGCCTTACTGGAGTCAGAAGCCGCGTCTTACCATGCGCCGGGAACATGTACTTTCTACGGTACTGCCAACACCAACCAGATGGTGGTGGAGTTTATGGGGATGCAGTTGCCAGGCTCTTCTTTTGTTCATCCGGATTCTCCGCTGCGCGATGCTTTGACCGCTGCCGCTGCGCGTCAGGTTACACGCATGACCGGTAATGGTAATGAATGGATGCCGATCGGTAAGATGATCGATGAGAAAGTGGTGGTGAACGGTATCGTTGCACTGCTGGCGACCGGTGGTTCCACTAACCACACCATGCACCTGGTGGCGATGGCGCGCGCGGCCGGTATTCAGATTAACTGGGATGACTTCTCTGACCTTTCTGATGTTGTACCGCTGATGGCACGTCTCTACCCGAACGGTCCGGCCGATATTAACCACTTCCAGGCGGCAGGTGGCGTACCGGTTCTGGTGCGTGAACTGCTCAAAGCAGGCCTGCTGCATGAAGATGTCAATACGGTGGCAGGCTTTGGTCTGTCTCGTTATACCCTTGAACCATGGCTGAATAATGGTGAACTGGACTGGCGGGAAGGGGCGGAAAAATCACTCGACAGCAATGTGATCGCTTCCTTCGAACAACCTTTCTCTCATCATGGTGGGACAAAAGTGTTAAGCGGTAACCTGGGCCGTGCGGTTATGAAAACCTCTGCCGTGCCGGTTGAGAACCAGGTGATTGAAGCGCCAGCGGTTGTTTTTGAAAGCCAGCATGACGTTATGCCGGCCTTTGAAGCGGGTTTGCTGGACCGCGATTGTGTCGTTGTTGTCCGTCATCAGGGGCCAAAAGCGAACGGAATGCCAGAATTACATAAACTCATGCCGCCACTTGGTGTATTATTGGACCGGTGTTTCAAAATTGCGTTAGTTACCGATGGACGACTCTCCGGCGCTTCAGGTAAAGTGCCGTCAGCTATCCACGTAACACCAGAAGCCTACGATGGCGGGCTGCTGGCAAAAGTGCGCGACGGGGACATCATTCGTGTGAATGGACAGACAGGCGAACTGACGCTGCTGGTAGACGAAGCGGAACTGGCTGCTCGCGAACCGCACATTCCTGACCTGAGCGCGTCACGCGTGGGAACAGGACGTGAATTATTCAGCGCCTTGCGTGAAAAACTGTCCGGTGCCGAACAGGGCGCAACCTGTATCACTTTTTAAGACGACAAATTTGTAATCAGGCGAGAGAAAACTCTGATGAAAAACTGGAAAACAAGTGCAGAATCAATCCTGACCACCGGCCCGGTTGTACCGGTTATCGTGGTAAAAAAACTGGAACACGCGGTGCCGATGGCAAAAGCGTTGGTTGCTGGTGGGGTGCGCGTTCTGGAAGTGACTCTGCGTACCGAGTGTGCAGTTGACGCTATCCGTGCTATCGCCAAAGAAGTGCCTGAAGCGATTGTGGGTGCCGGTACGGTGCTGAATCCACAGCAGCTGGCAGAAGTCACTGAAGCGGGTGCACAGTTCGCAATTAGCCCGGGTCTGACCGAGCCGCTGCTGAAAGCTGCTACCGAAGGGACTATTCCTCTGATTCCGGGGATCAGCACTGTTTCCGAACTGATGCTGGGTATGGACTACGGTTTGAAAGAGTTCAAATTCTTCCCGGCTGAAGCTAACGGCGGCGTGAAAGCCCTGCAGGCGATCGCGGGTCCGTTCTCCCAGGTCCGTTTCTGCCCGACGGGTGGTATTTCTCCGGCTAACTACCGTGACTACCTGGCGCTGAAAAGCGTGCTGTGCATCGGTGGTTCCTGGCTGGTTCCGGCAGATGCGCTGGAAGCGGGCGATTACGACCGCATTACTAAGCTGGCGCGTGAAGCTGTAGAAGGCGCTAAGCTGTAAAAGTCAAAATGCCCGATCGAGGATCGGGCATTTTTGTAGCGTTTTTTTGCCGGGTTTAACCCTGTACTTTTACCTGTCCGGCGGCGTGCTTCGCGCGTTCAATGGCGTCAACAACACTCTCTGCAGTAGCCAGTGCCACCCCCAGACGACGGCTGCCATCAATTTCCGGCTTACCAAATAAACGAATCTGCAAATCTGCGCCTACGGCATTCTGCACATTATCAAACGTGACATTCTGACTGGTCAGTTGTGGCAGAATAACGGCAGAAGCTGCAGGACCATACTGACGGATCCCGCCAACCGGAAGTCCGAGGAAGGCACGTACATGCAGGGCAAACTCTGAGAGATCTTGAGAAATTAACGTCACCATCCCGGTATCATGTGGACGAGGGGAGACCTCACTGAAAATCACCTCATCACCACAGACAAATAGCTCGACACCAAACAACCCATAACCGCCCAGTGCCAGCACCACTTTACGGGCAATCTCCTGCGCACGTTCAAGGGCAAGCGGGCTCATTTGCTGTGGTTGCCAGGATTCACGGTAGTCGCCATCTTCCTGGCGATGACCTACTGGTGCACAGAAATGGACGCCATCCACCGCGCTGACGGTTAGCAGGGTAATTTCGAAGTCAAACTTAACGACGCCTTCAACAATTACGCGGCCCGCTCCGGCGCGACCGCCTTGCTGAGCGTACTTCCATGCCTGAGCAAGTTGCTCTGCAGAACGAATAAACGTCTGCCCCTTGCCGGAAGAGCTCATCACCGGTTTTACAATGCAGGGATAGCCAATGTCAGCAACCGCCTCGCGGAAAAGGCTTTCGCTATCGGCAAAACGATAAGTGGAAGTGGGCAGCTGCAGCTCTTCTGCCGCCAGGCGACGGATACCCTCGCGATTCATCGTTAATTTCGTTGCGCGAGCGCAGGGGACAACATTCAGTCCTTCCTCTTCAAGTTGGATCAGCATATCGGTGGCAATAGCTTCGATCTCCGGCACGATATAATGTGGTTTTTCCAGTTCAACCACACGGCGTAATGCATCACCATCAAGCATATTAATGACATGGGAGCGATGCGCGACATGCATGGCTGGTGCGTCGGCATAGCGATCGACGGCAATCACCTCTACGCCGAGACGCTGACACTCGATTGCCACTTCTTTACCCAGTTCACCGGAGCCTAATAACATCACGCGAGTTGCTGCCGGACGCAGCGCAGTGCCTAATAACGTCATAACGAATATCCCCTGATTAATTCCGCGCGCAGTATAAACGAAAACGTTTGCGTGTGTCTTTATTGCTGATGTTGATTTCTCAACCGAAAAGAAATATACTGTATAAAATCACAGTTATTATGAGAGGCTGCAAATGGCGGTTGAAGTTAAATACGTAGTCATTCGTGAGGGCGAAGAGAAAATGTCGTTTACCAGCAAAAAGGAAGCCGATGCTTATGACAAAATGCTTGATACGGCGGATCTGCTTGACACCTGGCTGACAAATTCTCCAGTGCAAATGGAAGACGAGCAACGTGAAGCCCTTTCGCTATGGCTGGCAGAACAAAAAGATGTGCTGAGCACCATTCTGAAAACCGGCAAATTACCGTCCCCACAGGTCGTCGGTGCTGAATCCGAAGAGGAAGATGCCTCACACGCGGCCTGAAGCAACTTGCGCTCCTGACAATTTGTACCATGCTTTCTCCTGAATCATTGTGCTATGGAGAAAAACATGAAAAAAAGAGGGGCGTTTTTAGGGCTGTTGTTGGTTTCTGCCTGCGCATCAGTTTTCGCTGCCAATAATGAAACCAGCAAGTCGGTCACTTTCCCAAAGTGTGAAGGTCTGGATGCTGCCGGAATTGCCGCGAGCGTAAAACGTGATTATCAACAAAATCGCGTGGCGCGTTGGGCAGATGATCAAAAAATTGTCGGTCAGGCCGATCCCGTGGCTTGGGTCAGTTTGCAGGACATTCAGGGTAAAGATGATAAATGGTCAGTACCGCTAACCGTGCGTGGTAAAAGTGCCGATATTCATTACCAGGTCAGCGTGGACTGCAAAGCGGGAATGGCGGAATATCAGCGGCGTTAATGGCTTCTGATAATTCGATTGACCGTTGGCGGATGCGGCGCGAGTGCCTTGTCCGCCCCAGAACGCACCACAATCGTAGGCCTGAGAAGACGCAACAGCGTCGCATCGGGCAATCAGCATCAAACAATGCCACTCAAAACGACAAACTACTTTCACCTAAAATACCCTTATCACCTGATATACAGTAAATACCTTACCTGGCGCGAATTTCTTTGAATAACGGCCTACCGCCCCGCTTATTTGCGCATCTTTTGTCTCGATATACATTTTCTGACATCCTCATCCGCTATGCTACAGGCACTAAAAATGGTTATTGAGGAGCAAATATGGCTAACTGGTTAAATCAACTGCAATCCCTGCTTGGGCAAAGCAGTTCTTCTACCTCCTCGTCTGCGGATCAGGGATTGGGCAAACTGTTAGTGCCAGGCGCATTAGGCGGACTGGCTGGGCTGCTGGTCGCAAATAAATCAGCACGTAAACTTCTTACGAAATATGGCACCAACGCGTTACTGGTTGGCGGCGGAGCGGTAGCGGGTACGGTGCTGTGGAATAAATACAAAGATAAAATTCGCGCGGCGCATCAGGACGAACCGCAGTTTGGCGCGCAAAGTACGCCGCTGGATGAGCGTACGGAACGTTTGATCCTTGCGCTGGTCTTTGCCGCTAAAAGTGATGGTCATATTGATGCCAAAGAACGTGCGGCAATCGACCAGCAATTGCGTGAAGCCGGCGTGGAAGAGCAGGGGCGTGTACTCATTGAGCAGGCAATCGAACAACCGCTGGATCCACAACGCCTGGCTACCGGGGTCCGCAATGAAGAAGAGGCGCTGGAAATCTATTTCCTGAGTTGCGCGGCTATTGATATTGACCATTTTATGGAACGCAGTTACCTGAATGCACTGGGTGACGCGCTGAAAATCCCCCAGGATGTTCGTGACGGCATTGAACGCGATCTCGAACAGCAAAAACGCACTTTGGCGGAATAATTCCGCTCTCTGGATAGCCTGAAGTTGACTATTTCGGGCTATCCAGAACCGCACAGCCATTTGAACAGGCTGATTTTCTCTGTCTGCATAACATTCGATATCCGCGCCATTACCTGTCATCATCTAAGCAATGACGACCCTGTTTCGCTTGCATCCCCGGTGAGTTTTGCCACCCTTATAAGATGTTTCAACCAGAAAGAACAATAACATGCTACCAAAAGCCGCCCGCATTCCCCACGCCATGACGCTTCATGGCGATACGCGCATCGATAATTACTACTGGCTGCGGGACGATACGCGTTCTCAGCCAGAAGTCCTGGACTACCTGCAACAAGAAAATAGTTACGGTCATCGGGTGATGGCCTCACAACAAGCCTTGCAGGATCGCATCTTAAAGGAAATCATCGACCGCATTCCGCAACGAGAAGTTTCTGCGCCCTACATCAAAAATGGCTACCGCTATCGGCATATTTATGAACCAGGCTGTGAATATGCTATCTACCAGCGTCAATCGGCATTCAGTGAAGAGTGGGATGAGTGGGAAACATTGCTCGATGCCAATAAGCGCGCAGCTCATAGTGAGTTTTATTCGATGGGCGGAATGGCGATTACGCCCGATAACACCATCATGGCGCTGGCAGAAGATTTTCTTTCCCGACGCCAGTACGGCATTCGTTTTCGTAATCTGGAAACAGGTAACTGGTACCCGGAACTGCTGGATAACGTTGAACCCAGCTTTGTCTGGGCAAATGACTCCTGGACTTTCTACTATGTTCGCAAGCATCCGGTGACGCTGCTGCCTTATCAGGTCTGGCGTCACGCCATCGGTACGCCAGCATCGCAAGATAAACTGATTTACGAAGAAAAAGACGATACCTATTACGTCAGCCTGCATAAAACGACCTCGAAGCACTATGTAGTTATTCATTTGGCCAGCGCCACCACCAGTGAAGTTCGCCTGCTGGACGCGGAAATGGCCGATGCCGAGCCGTTTGTTTTTCTGCCGCGCCGCAAAGATCACGAATACAGCCTTGATCACTACCAGCATCGTTTTTATCTGCGTTCCAACCGCCACGGCAAAAACTTTGGCTTATACCGTACCCGTATGCGTGATGAGCAACAGTGGGAAGAGTTAATTCCGCCACGCGAAAACATCATGCTGGAAGGGTTTACGCTGTTTACCGACTGGCTGGTGGTTGAAGAGCGTCAGCGCGGGTTAACCAGTTTGCGCCAAATTAACCGCAAGACCCGGGAAGTCATTGGTATTGCCTTTGATGATCCAGCCTATGTGACCTGGATTGCCTACAATCCAGAACCTGAAACCGCGCGATTGCGTTATGGTTATTCTTCCATGACCACACCAGACACTTTGTTTGAACTGGATATGGATACCGGTGAGCGTCGTGTATTAAAACAAACAGAAGTGCCCGGTTTTGATGCGGCGAATTACCGCAGTGAACACCTGTGGATAGTCGCCCGTGATGGCGTCGAAGTTCCGGTTTCGTTGGTCTACCATCGCAAACATTTTCGCAAAGGACACAACCCGTTGCTGGTGTATGGCTATGGTTCTTACGGCGCAAGTATTGATGCCGATTTCAGTTTTAGCCGCTTGAGTTTGTTAGATCGTGGCTTTGTCTACGCCATTGTCCATGTTCGCGGCGGTGGTGAGCTGGGGCAACAATGGTACGAAGACGGAAAATTTCTGAAGAAGAAAAATACGTTTAATGATTATCTTGATGCCTGCGATGCATTGTTAAAACTGGGCTATGGCTCTCCTTCGCTTTGTTATGCGATGGGCGGGAGTGCGGGGGGCATGTTGATGGGCGTTGCAATTAATCAACGCCCGGAATTATTCCACGGCGTTATCGCCCAGGTACCGTTTGTTGATGTTGTAACAACGATGCTTGATGAATCAATTCCTCTTACCACTGGTGAGTTTGAAGAGTGGGGTAACCCGCAGGATCCGCAATATTACGAGTACATGAAAAGCTACAGCCCGTATGACAACGTCACCGCACAGGCTTATCCGCATTTACTGGTAACGACCGGTTTGCACGATTCTCAGGTGCAATATTGGGAACCGGCAAAATGGGTCGCTAAATTGCGCGAGCTGAAAACCGATGACCATCTTTTATTGCTCTGTACCGACATGGACTCAGGCCATGGCGGTAAATCTGGTCGCTTTAAATCGTACGAAGGCGTAGCGATGGAATATGCTTTTCTGGTCGCGCTGGCGCAGGGAACATTACCCGCTACGCCTGCGGATTAAGTATTTTCCAGATAATGTTTCAGTGTTAAACGCAGCTCCGGGCTCATGCTGTCCAGGTTATTAAATAACCAGCGCAGATAGCCAGGATCGCGTTCGGCAACGTCGGAAACCGCTTTGCCACGGTATTTGCCAAAGGTGAAGGTCGTCATCAACGACGGACGTCCGGTGATATCGGCCATCTGTTCTGCCGTCCAGCCGGAGGTGTTCATAATATCGATAAGCAACGCGGCGGTGATATAACAGTCATACAACGCGCGGTGATGATGCAGGCCCGGCGGCGTCTGTACATTGAGCTTGCGTGTTTTATATAACGCCATATTGCTGTACTTGATTCCTGGCCACAAGCGACGGGCCAGTTTCATGGTGCAAATCCACTCACCGGGCATCTCAGGCAGTACGCGGCGGTCAAAGCTGGCGTTGTGCGCGACATACCATTCACTGCCGTAATAGTGTGGGATCACATCTTCAATCCACGGTTTATCGGCGACCATGGCTTCGGTGATGCGATGAATCGCCATCGCTTGTGGACTAATAGGACGATCGGGGCGCACCAGGTGGCTCATGGGGTTGACGATTTTTCCGTCAATGACATCAACAGAGGCAATCTCAACGATCCCTCCCTGCAAACCGCAGGTTTCTGTATCGATAATGCGCAAAATGGCATGCTCCAGGCCGAAAAAGCCTAGCGTAATGGAATGATATCGCCTTGCCAACCCTGTGATGAACGCTGACCGACTAACAATAATGAACCATGATCGGCGCGAACGATGAGACGACCATATTCATCCCATAGTGCACTGTTACCACGGGCATTTGCCATCAGCACAGCAATCGAGTACTGATGTGAAAAAAATTGTAAGCGACGGGCCGACGCCAGCAGGTCGGGTTCTCCCAGACATTGCCCTGTCGTAAACAGTGAACAGGTCGGGTCCATATCCATACCTTGCGGTTGTTCATCGACCACCGTGATGGTTCTGGAACGACGGCCCAGACATGCACCATGACTCTGATGGTAGATCCCAGGCGTTTTTCGCCACGGTGCGAACACCGCAATTCCACGAATAAAGCGATCGTTATATTCAACGGGAAGGCCGGCAATGATGGTCATTCGCCAGGTCGTTGCGGCATAACAAAGCGGGTCTAACAGTGAGAGATCGGGTGGGGCAGGAAGGGCACGTCGCGAATAATCACACCCCAGTAAAGAAAGCGATGGAAAAACTAACAGCTGACATTGTTGCCTGGCGGCGGCCCTCACAAACTCCAGATGATGAGCTACCTGTTCGGTGAGTGAGGTTTTACGAGGCTCATATTGCGCTGCTGCAACTTTCCAGAACGACATAATGACTTCCTTTTCAAAATGACTGCAAATTATGGGTGCGGTTTAGAAAATACTCATAATTTAGCAGGCGTTATGTAAGAAAGTGTAACCCTGTATAAGTTTTATTTAAGTTTGGGCTCGTAAGGTAAACGTGACAGATTGACCGAAGCCAAACGGTGGGCAATAAGCCGCTCGCGAAACCAGCTGCGCAAATGTTCAGGCTGTTCACGTTCAACCGCTTCAGCGATCACCGGCATATTGTAGCGTTCTTTAAATGCCACCCCGGCCGCCGCCAAATCGACATTCACTTTATCCATTTCTGTTTGATCCAGTTTAGCCAGATTCTTCAGCATTCTTAATCTCCTCATCATTCGCGGGCAAAAGTTACTAAGAGTGAGCCAGGATGGCAAGCCGGAATTGATGATCCTCGACTCAGACATTAGACAAGGTTATGCTCTGTAAAAAAGTTATTACAAAAAGGAATAGATAATATGGCTTCAACTGCACGCTCCCTTCGCTACGCGCTGGCAATCCTGACCACTTCGTTGGTGACACCTTCCGTCTGGGCACATGCGCATTTAACGCATCAGTATCCTGCGGCAAACGCGCAAGTGACAGCTGCACCGCAGGCAATCACTTTAAACTTCTCGGAAGGTGTGGAAACAGGATTCAGTGGTGCAAAAATCACGGGGCCAAAAAACGAAAATATTAAAACATTACCGGCGAAGCGAAATGAGCAGGACCAAAAGCAACTGATTGTTCCACTGGCCGATTCGCTGAAACCCGGAACCTACACCGTTGACTGGCATGTTGTTTCGGTGGACGGGCATAAAACGAAAGGACACTACACCTTTAGCGTGAAATAAATCATGCTGGCGTTTACCTGGATCGCGCTGCGATTTATCCATTTCACCTCGCTGATGCTGGTTTTTGGCTTCGCAATGTACGGTGCCTGGCTGGCCCCCTTAACGATTCGTCGTTTGCTGGCGAAGCGTTTTCTGCGTTTACAACAGCACGCTGCCGTCTGGAGTTTGATCAGTGCCACTGCAATGCTCGCCGTTCAGGGCGGGTTGATGGGAACGGGATGGACAGATGTATTTTCGCCAAACATTTGGCAGGCTGTTTTACAAACGCAGTTTGGTGGCGTCTGGTTATGGCAAATTGTTCTCGCCCTCGTAACGTTGATCGTCGCCCTTATGCAACCGCGGAATATGCCACGTTTGCTGTTTATGCTCACTACCGCGCAATTTTTTCTGCTGGCGGGAGTGGGGCATGCGACGCTGAATGAAGGGGTAACGGAGAAAATCCATCAGACTAATCACGCGATTCACCTGATTTGTGCGGCGGCGTGGTTTGGGGGATTACTGCCGGTGCTCTGGTGTATGCAACTCATCAAAGGCCGTTGGCGACACCAGACTATTCAGGCGCTGATGCGTTTTTCCTGGTGCGGGCATTTTGCGGTGATCGGCGTACTGGCAAGCGGCGTGCTTAATGCATTGTTGATTACCGGATTTCCCCCCACGCTTACGACTTACTGGGGCCAACTCTTATTGCTCAAAGCCATCCTGGTGATGATTATGGTGGTCATTGCGCTGGCTAATCGTTATGTTCTTGTACCGCGCATGAGGCAGGATGAAGATCGTGCGGCACCCTGGTTTGTGTGGATGACTAAACTCGAATGGGCGATAGGTGCGGTAGTGCTGGTGATCATCAGCCTGCTTGCGACTCTCGAACCTTTTTGATGGATTACGAAAATGATGAAAAAAAGTATTCTGGCGTTTCTGTTACTCACCAGTTCTGCAGCGGCGCTGGCTGCACCGCAGGTGATTACCGTCAGCCGTTTTGAAGTGGGTAAAGACAAATGGGCGTTTAATCGCGAAGAGGTGATGCTGACTTGCAGACCGGGTAATGCTTTGTATGTCATTAACCCAAGTACCCTCGTGCAGTATCCTTTAAACGATATCGCACAGAAGGAAGTTGCCAGTGGGAAGACTAAAGCCCAACCCATTTCGGTGATTCAGATTGATGATCCCAACAATCCCGGCGAAAAAATGAGTCTGACACCGTTTATAGAACGAGCTGAAAAACTCTGTTAATTACCTAAAATAGCCTTTTGATTTCCAATAAAAAAACCGCCTCAGTTCTTTCACCAGAACGGGCGGTTTTTAACATTTAAGCTGATGACCACCGCGCTTTTTATTGACCATTTTGCACGCAAACTGGAAAACCTGGCGTCGTCATCTATTCTTAAAGGGCAAGGCAACTAAGCCTGCATTAATGCCAACTTTTAGCGCACGGCTCTCTCCCAAGAGCCATTTCCCTGGACCGAATACAGGAATCGTGTTCGGTCTCTTTTTATCTGTTAAAAGCCAGAAGCATTTCCTTCGCTGACTTTATAGTCAACCATAACACACACTCTACTGTCTGAGTCCAGCATTTTTTAACATTCTTGTTAAGATTATGTGATCTTTAGCGCGGGAGGAAAATATTGATGAAACAGCCTGCGCCCGTTTATCAGAGAATTGCGGGTCATCAATGGCGACATATCTGGCTTTCTGGCGATATACACGGTTGTCTTGAGCAGTTGCGCCGCAAATTATGGCATTGTCGTTTTGATCCGTGGCGAGATTTACTTATCTCAGTGGGAGACGTTATCGATCGTGGGCCGCAAAGTTTACGTTGTCTGCAGTTACTGGAACAACATTGGGTTCGTGCGGTAAGAGGCAATCATGAACAGATGGCGATGGATGCGCTGGCATCCCAGCAGATGTCTTTGTGGTTGATGAATGGCGGCGACTGGTTTATTGCGCTGGCAGATAATCAACAGAAACAAGCGAAAACGGCGCTGGAAAAATGTCAGCATTTGCCCTTTATTCTTGAAGTACACAGCCGCACCGGCAAACATGTTATTGCTCATGCCGATTATCCAGATGATGTTTATGAATGGCAAAAGGACGTTGATTTGCATCAGGTCTTGTGGAGCCGCTCACGATTAGGTGAACGCCCAAAAGGGCAGGGAATTACAGGTGCTGATCATTTCTGGTTTGGTCATACACCGTTGCGACATCGCGTGGATATTGGCAACCTGCATTATATTGATACCGGTGCTGTCTTTGGGGGCGAACTGACTCTTGTGCAATTGCAATAATTAAAAATCACCGTACTCCTGCGCAGGTCGCCAGAAACCATCTATAAAATCCTCAATCGGAAAACAACCGCCCTGGCGGATCCGTTGATCGCTCATAGAATGAAGACACTGCTGTTCCGTGTTGTAGACATCCACAACAATATCTTCACAACCGCCATCCAGGTAGCAAACAAAAAGTACCAGCGCGAACATTTCATCCCCGAAGTGTGGTGCCGTACCGTTAAGTTTAGGAGAGATTTTACAACGGGGGAATAACCAGGACAAATAACCCGCCATGCCGACGGGTTCTTTTTGGATCAGGCAAGACGCATAATCCAGGCATCAGATTGTTGATCGTAACGGGTACGGTAAAGGATAGAGTGTTCGCCATTTAGCAGGGCAGGGATACTGGTTTCAGCATCCCAGGCATCCAGTTGCATACATAAATCGGGGTCAGATTTACAAGGAATGGTTAACGTTCGATCACCCGGCGATTCACCGTGTAATTCGCCGTCGTCGATTTCAAAAGCGCCTATGCGCACACTGGTTTTCATCTTCGTGCTCTCCATTTAGCTGCCGATTGTGGTACGACCAGTCCGATCGCACCATTTTTCAGCCTAGTTGAGGCCGCCGAATGTGCCAGTCAAAAAGTGCGCTTTTTTTGTGCGCTGTCATGCGTTACTGGTAAAAAGTTTCCCGTCCCGCACCAGTTCACGCGGGTAGCTGTTTTTCAGTCGCGAACCAATCCGTTTGGCTAAACCAATCGGCTGATGCTGGAAAGTAACCAACACGTCATCCGCCACTGGCGCGGCTTGCGGGTAAACATCGCGCCCGCGATACCACTCCTCCGCTTCCTGCGGTGTCAGTTCAAAAGCGTTCACATTGTCGGGGGTGGCAAGGGCAATAACTGCTTCATGCTGCCAGCGATAACCTTTGTTGTGCGTTTCGGCAAGTTTAATCCCCAAGCGAGAAAATCGGACTTTACCGATCAGGGCTTCAATGCCCACCGGGAACAACCACAGTTCTTTGTCACGCTGCCAGAGGCGCAGGTTTTCATCCCAGTTTAAGCCAACACCTGCAGCCGCCTGACGAATTTGTCCAGCTTCGCGATCTTTCACCGGGCTGAACGGAAAATTACCGACTTTGTATTTGGGGGCGGGTAAGGCGGGAATGGCCTGAGTTTTACGCAGACGAGCAACGAAGAAGCCTTCGCAGTCGTAAATTTGTGGGAAAACATGCAAAAAGCCTTCTTCGGTCAGCGCTTTGTTTGCAGCAGGGAAGAGCTCGCCAAGTGGTAAAAACTCTACTGCGTCAGGGTAAGTCTCTTTCAGCCACATGCAAACGGCTTCGTTTTCTTCCCTGTTTAAGGTACAGGTCGAGTAAACCAGCGTACCACCAGGACGTAATGCATGAAAGGCGCTGTCGATAAGCTCCCGTTGTGTAGCTGCGATTTCCTGATTGCTTTCTGGTGACCAGTTTTTTAGCGCATCGGGATCTTTACGCACCACGCCTTCGCCAGAGCAGGGAGCGTCCAGCAAAATGGCATCGAACATTTCTGGCACTGCCACACCAAACACGCGGCCATCAAAATGTGTGAGCGCAACATTACTGATGCCACAGCGGCTGATATTGGCATGTAACACTTTTACCCGACTGGCGGAAAACTCATTGGCAAGGATTGCCCCTTCGTTATTCATCCGTGCGGCAATTTGCGTCGTTTTGGAGCCTGGCGCAGCAGCGACATCCATCACCCGCTGTGGTGCATTACCGTCAGCAAACAAGGCGGCGACGGGCAACATTGAACTGGCTTCCTGAATATAAAACAGGCCGCTTAAATGCTCGGCGGTACTACCCAATGGCAATGCATCTTCATTGTCGCGTTCAATCCAGAAACCTTCTTCACACCACGGAATTGGCGTAAGCGTCCAGCCATAAGGAGCGGTTAATTGCAGGAAATCAGCAACGGAGATTTTCAGCGTATTAACGCGAATGCTGCGGCGCAACGGGCGCTGACAGGCGGCAAGAAAATCATCAAAAGAGAGCGTCGAAGGCATCGCTTCGCGCATTTGCGTCAGAAAGGCGTCCGGGAAATAAACGGTGTGTTGGGCCACGAGCATATACCACTGGCAAAAAAACAGGCGCGCAGTTTAGCATAAACGCTCCGGCGCAGGCACGCCGGAGCAGTGGGCATTATTTGGGAAGCGCAGTACCCCATTCACGCCACTCTTTCGGTTCACTTTCCTGCAACAGGAAGTGCTTGCCTTCCTGGGCTTTCGGTGCCAGTGGCGTCCCCGGAGGCGTGGCGAAGGCGATGCCGCCACGGATAAACTGGTTAAAGGTGCCGGTTTTCACTACGCCGCCCGTCAGACCAAAGTCCAGACTGTAACCCGATGCCAACCAGAAGACGGAATTGTTACGCACCAGGTGTTGATAGCGTTTACTGATGCGCATCGCAATCATCACGCGATCTGACAATGTCCCCAGCGTCATTCCTGTAACCGTACCGACTTCCAGACCACGGAACAGCACAGGCGTACCGATGCCTAACGAACCGGCTTCCGGCGCTTCAACAATAATGCTTAAGCCATCCAGGTAACGCGAATCAGTAATGGTGGCCTCTTGTAATTCAAAGTCGCGGCGAGGATTGCCCCGGCCTGGTTCGACGTTGATATACGGCTGGAGGATAGTATCAAGATGCTCAACGCCAGCTGCCGAAATTTGCGGTGTGACCACTGAGAAGCGCGTACCACCGCGAGCAAAGGTCTGGACATATTCCGGATAGAGCACCGCCTTTGCCTGTACTTCATTGCGCGCGGTAATCAGATCCAGCGTCTGGATTTGCCCGATATCAATACCGAGATAGCGAATTGGCATCCCGACCGCCAGTTTTCCGGCATCGAAAGCGTGAAGCGTAATCTGCCCACCAACCGCACGGGCCGCTGTTTCGGAAGCATACAGAATTCGTTTGTCGCCTTTACGCTGACTGGCGCTGGCACCGCTGAGGTTATCGAAGCTAATGGCTCCCTTTAATGCTCTGGAGAGCGGGGATGCCTGTACGGTCAGGCCACTACCATTCAGCTGAACTTTCGCCCCGCCTTCTGCCCAGAACACGCTATTGCTGGTCAGAAGGTTGCGATACTCCGGCTTAATATGCAGATCGATATCAAACGCGTTAGCTCGCGGACGGACGGTAATAACTTCACCAACTTCAAATTTACGGTAGAGCACTACCGATCCTGCCTGCACATCCGGCAGCGTCTCTGCACTCAAACTCACGGTTGTGGTGGGTAAATCGCTAAGGCTGTTCTCCAGCGCTTTTTCCAGATTGGCATACAGTGGATAGCTGGCTTTCATCTCGCCTTTATCGCCCGGCAGAATACGTATCCCGCCGTTAATCCATTCTGAGGCGCTGGCACCGAGAAACTCAACGCCATCCAGCCCCACCTTCACGTCGACACGGCTGTTGACGACAAATTTGCTATCGCCTTTTACCAGTTCTCGATGCTGAGGCTCAATGGCGACGGTAAAGGTAACGCCTTTGCTGGTGAGTTTACGATCAATAACCTGGCCTACCTGCACGCCGTGAAGAATGAGCGGCTGACCCGCATCAATACCGTAACTTTCCGGTGCGGTCAGGGTCAGCGTCAGAACATCAGGTTCATGCAGCAGTGCTTTTTCGCCTGGCACAACAACGAACTCTTTGCGTGGCTCGCCATCGCCGGGTACCAACTCGAAGGTTTTGCCAGTCAGCAGGGCGCTGAGATTGGCATCGCTAAGGGATAATTTCGGGTTGCGTAATTCGATGCGGGTATTTTCCCGTAACAGCGTAACGACGCTGGGATCAACGGTCATTTCTCCGGTGACTTTACCACCAGGATTTAAATCCAGTTTAGTCAGCTGTCCGACTTCCAGCCCCTGATACATTAACGGCGTCGAGTCGGCGGTTAATCCTGCCCCACTCGGCAGTTCCAGTTTTATTATTACGCCACGCTGGCTGTGGGCCAGATCTTCATACAGACCAAAGGTATCTTCCGCCTCGGCAGGTTTCGACTCTTCTGGTGAATCGAAGGCAATCGCACCGTTAACCAGTGCCGCCAGACTTTCCAGTTTCACCTTCGCGCCACTGATACTGACGTTGGCATCAACGCCGGAAACGTTCCAGAAACGGCTACCTTTTTTCACCAGGTCGGTAAAACGCCGCTCGATCAGGACATCAATCACCACGCCTTGCTTGTTGGGATTGATGGCATAGTCGTAGACTTTTCCCACCGGGATCTTGCGGAAATAGACCAATGAACCGCTGTTCAGCGAACCGAGATCGGGGGCTTGCAGGTGGATCATCAGATCGCCATTGTCCAGCCGATATTTCGGTTGGGTATCGAGTGCGACAAAGTGATCCTGCTCTTTACCTTTACCCGGCATCATGCCGATATAGTTACCACCGACGAGGGCGTCCAGCCCGGAGACACCTGCCAACGATGCTTTTGGCGTCACCAGCCAGAACTGAGTCTCTTCGCGCAGCGCATCTTTCATATCGGACTTGATGCTGACCTTGACTTCAATCTTACGAAGATCGTCGCTGAGGCTGATATCCTGCACTGTTCCGACTTCAACGCCCTGATAACGAACAGGCGTACGGCCCGGAACAATACCATCCGCCGACATAAAGTCGATGGTGACGGTATTACCCCGGTCCTGATAACTGTCCCAAATCAGCCAACCGGCAATCATTAGCGCGATGAAAGGCAGCAGCCAGAAAGGTGAGATACGGCGTTTATTTTTAATCTGCGCTTCAGTTGTCGAAGCGGGCGTTTCCTGACTCATGTGCATCCCAAAGTAAGCGGCTGTCCAGCCATTCCACAGCAAGAATAGTCAAAATTACGGCTGCGCCAAAATAAAACGCAGCCGGTCCCATAGTAAAAGCGAGGATCTGATCGCGATTAATCAGCGACATGGTTAAAGATATGACAAACAGGTCGAGCATCGACCAGCGACCAATCCAGGTCACCATCCGCAGTAACAGAATGCGTGTGCGTAAACCTTGCTGGCATTTAAAATGAATGCTCAACAGTAAAGTGAACATGACGATCACTTTAGTAAACGGTACCAGAATACTGGCGATAAACACGATTCCCGCAACCGCAATGTTGCTACTTGCCAGCGACATAATTCCGGAAAGAATTGTATCTTCCTGCCGTCCTCCGTTCAGATAAATGATAGAAATAGGCAACAGGTTGGCAGGTAACAACAAAACGATTGACGCTAACAGCGCCGCCCAGCATTTTTGCAAACTATGACGGCGACGCAGGCGTAGCGGGATATGGCAACGCGGGCAGCGACCACGCTGATCAGGATAGCCGGTAAAATGGCACCCAAGACAGACACGAAGTTTCTCGTCCCTACGCGTAGCGGGGCGCTGCGGATAAAATCGCTCCCACAGCTCCTCGACATTAAGATGTGACAACGTCACCGTCGTTAAAATCACCAACGCCACAAAAGAGAACAAGCCGACACCCGCCTGGATATGGGCATAATCCTGTACCTTTATAGAAGCAACGCCAATGCCGACCAGGTAGATATCCAGCATTACCCACTCTTTAAGTCGCTCAAGCATTAGCAGTACCGGACGTAAATTCATTCCCAGTCGGTTACCAAACCATAAATATGCTATGGAGGACACCAGAATGAGGGGGGCACCAATAACGCAGAAAAAGACCATCGCCCCCGTTATCGTATCGCCCTGTTTGGTCATTTGCCAGATGCCTTGCATGACGTTGGCGTCGATACGAATACCTAACAGCCAGATATGCAACAGCGGTTCGCCCCAGGCAAACGGCATCAGCAACAGCATGGTGAAAGCCATTGCCGCCAGGCGCGTTAGCGACCAGTCGCGCCCGTCGCGAATTTTTGCCTGACAGCGCGGACAATAGGCACTCTGATGAGAATTTATCTCGGGCAGGCTAAACAGCATGTCACATTGCGGGCAACGTTGGTAATCACCACGCGGCAGTTCCTCGCCGATTGCCCTCACTGTTATCTTTTTTGTCGGCGTAATTTGTGGTGTGTTAAGAGCCATGACGTGCCAAATGTAATAAGAATTAACATTAATCTTAACCCATGATGGGAATGATCTTGAGCATTAACGCATTTAATGCTTATTTTAATAGGCTGGCAGTTCCAGGTAAGACAAACAAGTGATTATATAATGAACAAAACAGAATTTTACGCGGATTTAAATCGCGACTTTAACGCGCTGATGGCGGGAGAAACCAGTTTTCTGGCAACGCTTGCGAACACCAGTGCATTGTTATACGAGCGTCTCACTGACGTAAACTGGGCAGGTTTTTATTTGCTTGAGGACGATACACTGGTACTCGGACCATTTCAGGGCAAAATTGCCTGTGTCCGGATACCCGTCGGGCGCGGGGTGTGCGGCACTGCGGTTGCCCGCAATCAAGTGCAGCGTATCGAGGATGTTCACGCGTTTGACGGGCATATTGCCTGTGATGCGGCGAGTAATTCTGAAATTGTTCTGCCGCTGGTGGTGAAAAATCAGATTATTGGTGTTCTTGACATCGATAGTACCGTCTTCGGTCGCTTTACAGACGAGGACGAGCAAGGCTTACGTCAGCTTGTGGCACAGCTTGAAAAAGTGCTTGCAACGACGGATTACAAAAAATTCTTTGCGAGCGTCGCAGGATAATCAACGGATAACGTAGCATTTACTGGTAGCGTCATTATAATGACGCCTGTTCATGCCTGCGCTTGTTGGCTACGTCCGTTGTAATCAGGAAATTTCATGGAAAATCAACCTAAGTTGAATAGCAGTAAAGAAGTAATCGCGTTTCTGGCCGAACGTTTTCCCCACTGTTTCAGTGCGGAAGGTGAAGCGCGTCCGCTGAAAATCGGTATTTTTCAGGATTTGGTCGATCGTGTTGCCGGGGAAATGAACCTGAGCAAAACGCAATTACGATCCGCTTTACGTCTCTACACTTCGAGCTGGCGTTATCTTTACGGTGTTAAACCCGGCGCAACGCGTGTCGATCTTGACGGCAACCCATGCGGTGAGCTGGACGAGCAACATGTAGAGCATGCTCGCAAGCAGCTTGAAGAAGCGAAAGCGCGTGTTCAGGCACAGCGTGCTGAACAGCAAGCGAAAAAACGCGAAGCTGCCGCAGCTGCTGGTGAGAAAGAAGACGCACCGCGCCGCGAACGCAAGCCACGTCCGACCACGCCACGCCGCAAAGAAGGCGCTGAACGTAAACCTCGTGCGCAAAAGCCGGTAGAGAAAGCGCCAAAAACAGTAAAAGCACCTCGCGAAGAACAGCACACCCCGGTTTCTGACATTTCAGCTCTGACTGTCGGACAAGCCCTGAAGGTGAAAGCGGGTCAAAACGCGATGGATGCCACCGTATTAGAAATCACCAAAGACGGCGTCCGCGTCCAGCTGAATTCGGGTATGTCTTTGATTGTGCGCGCAGAACACCTGGTGTTCTGAAACGGAGGCCGGGCCAGGCATGAACATGTTTTTTAGGCTTACCGCGTTAGCTGGCCTGCTTGCAATAGCAGGCCAGACCTTCGCTGTAGAAGATATCACGCGTGCTGATCAAATTCCGGTATTAAAGGAAGAGACGCAGCATGCGACGGTAAGTGAGCGCGTAACGTCGCGCTTCACCCGTTCTCATTATCGCCAGTTCGACCTCGATCAGGCATTTTCGGCCAAAATCTTTGACCGCTACCTGAATCTGCTCGATTACAGCCACAATGTGCTGCTGGCAAGCGATGTTGAACAGTTCGCGAAAAAGAAAACCGAGTTAGGCGATGAATTGCGTTCAGGCAAACTCGACGTTTTCTACGATCTCTACAATCTGGCGCAAAAGCGCCGTTTTGAACGTTACCAGTACGCTTTGTCGGTACTGGAAAAGCCGATGGATTTCACCGGCAACGACACTTATAACCTTGACCGCAGCAAAGCGCCCTGGCCGAAAAACGAGGCTGAGTTGAACGCGCTGTGGGACAGTAAAGTCAAATTCGACGAGTTAAGCCTGAAGCTGGCAGGAAAAACGGATAAAGAAATTCGTGAAACCCTGACACGCCGCTACAAATTTGCCATTCGTCGTCTGGCGCAAACCAACAGCGAAGATGTTTTCTCGCTGGCAATGACGGCGTTTGCGCGTGAAATCGACCCGCATACCAACTATCTTTCCCCGCGTAATACCGAACAGTTCAACACTGAAATGAGTTTGTCGCTGGAAGGTATTGGCGCAGTGCTGCAAATGGATGATGACTACACCGTTATCAATTCGATGGTGGCAGGTGGTCCGGCAGCGAAGAGTAAAGCTATCAGCGTTGGTGACAAAATTGTCGGTGTTGGTCAAACAGGCAAGCCGATGGTTGACGTGATTGGCTGGCGTCTTGATGATGTGGTTGCCTTAATTAAAGGGCCGAAGGGCAGTAAAGTTCGTCTGGAAATTTTACCTGCTGGTAAAGGGACCAAGACCCGCACTGTAACATTGACCCGTGAACGTATTCGTCTCGAAGACCGCGCGGTTAAAATGTCGGTGAAGACCGTCGGTAAAGAGAAAGTCGGCGTGCTGGATATTCCGGGCTTCTATGTGGGTTTGACAGACGATGTCAAAGTTCAACTGCAGAAACTGGAAAAACAGAATGTCAGCAGTGTGATCATCGACCTGCGTAGCAATGGCGGTGGGGCGTTGACCGAAGCGGTATCGCTCTCAGGTCTGTTTATTCCTGCGGGTCCCATTGTTCAGGTCCGCGATAACAACGGCAAGGTTCGTGAAGACAGCGATACCGACGGGCAGGTGTTCTATAAAGGCCCGCTGGTGGTACTGGTTGACCGTTTCAGTGCTTCGGCTTCAGAAATCTTTGCCGCGGCAATGCAGGATTACGGTCGTGCGCTGGTTGTGGGTGAACCGACGTTTGGTAAAGGCACCGTTCAGCAATACCGTTCATTGAACCGTATTTACGATCAGATGTTACGTCCTGAATGGCCAGCGCTGGGTTCTGTGCAGTACACGATCCAGAAATTCTATCGCGTTAACGGCGGCAGTACGCAACGTAAAGGCGTAACGCCAGACATCATCATGCCGACGGGTAATGAAGAAACGGAAACGGGTGAGAAATTCGAAGATAACGCGCTGCCGTGGGATAGCATTGATGCCGCGACTTATGTGAAATCAGGCGATTTAACGGCCTTTGGGCCGGAGCTGCTGAAGGAACATAATGCGCGTATCGCGAAAGATCCTGAGTTCCAGAACATCATGAAGGATATCGCGCGCTTCAACGCTATGAAGGACAAGCGCAATATCGTTTCTCTGAACTACGCTGTGCGTGAGAAAGAGAATAATGAAGATGATGCGACGCGTCTGGCGCGTTTGAACGAACGCTTTAAACGCGAAGGTAAACCGGAGTTGAAGAAGCTGGATGATCTACCGAAAGATTACCAGGAGCCGGATCCTTATCTGGATGAGACGGTGAATATCGCACTCGATCTGGCGAAGCTTGAAAAAGCCAGACCCGCGGAACAACCCGCTCCCGTCAAGTAATATCAATCAGGCACAAGAAATTGTGCCTGATTTTTTAACAGCGGCAAGATGCCGTAAATCAGATGCTACAAAATGTAAAGTTGTGTCTTTCTGGTGACTTACGCACTATCCAGACTTGAAAATAGTCGCGTAACCCATACGATGTGGGTATCGCATATTGCGTTTTGTTAAACTGAGGTAAAAAGAAAATTATGATGCGAATCGCGCTCTTCCTGCTAACGAACCTGGCCGTAATGGTCGTTTTCGGGCTGGTACTGAGCCTGACAGGGATACAGTCGAGCAGCGTTCAGGGGCTGATGATCATGGCCTTGCTGTTCGGTTTTGGTGGTTCCTTCGTTTCGCTTCTGATGTCCAAATGGATGGCATTACGATCTGTTGGCGGGGAAGTGATCGAGCAACCGCGTAACGAAAGGGAACGTTGGCTGGTCAATACTGTAGCAACCCAGGCTCGTCAGGCAGGGATCGCTATGCCGCAAGTGGCTATCTACCATGCGCCGGACATCAACGCTTTTGCAACCGGTGCGCGCCGTGATGCCTCTCTGGTTGCTGTCAGCACCGGTTTGCTGCAGAACATGAGCCCGGATGAAGCCGAGGCGGTAATTGCTCACGAAATCAGCCACATCGCCAATGGTGATATGGTTACCATGACGCTGATTCAGGGCGTGGTGAACACCTTCGTTATCTTTATTTCCCGTATTCTGGCGCAGCTTGCCGCGGGTTTTATGGGCGGAAATCGTGATGAAGGTGAAGAGAGCAACGGCAACCCGCTGATCTACTTTGCGGTTGCAACGGTTCTGGAACTGGTGTTTGGTATTCTGGCGAGCATTATCACCATGTGGTTCTCGCGTCATCGTGAATTCCATGCTGATGCCGGTTCGGCAAAACTGGTTGGTCGCGAGAAAATGATTGCCGCGCTGCAGCGCCTGAAAACCAGCTATGAACCGCAAGAAGCAACCAGCATGATGGCTTTCTGCATTAACGGTAAGTCGAAATCGCTCAGTGAGTTGTTCATGACTCACCCGCCGCTGGATAAACGAATTGAAGCTCTGCGTACGGGTGAATACCTGAAGTAATATGAAGTAAATACTAAAAAGCGCGTCCTGATCGACGCGCTTTTTTTATGCCCTGGATCGTGGCTGAGTGATACGTAAACCACTGACACAGGCAGCAATCACTGCCAGAATAGCCGCAGCCATCAGCGAAACGTGCGTACCATTATCACCGAACTGATTTAGCATCAGCGCCACCAGTGCCGCGCCGCTACTCTGACCCAGTAGACGAGCCGTTCCTAACATGCCACTGGCTCCACCGCTACGTTCGCGAGGAGCGGAGGTAATAATGGTGTGGTTATTGGGTGACTGGAACAAGCCAAATCCAGCGCCACATAAGATCATCGGCCAGATAATATTGATATCCGCAGGTGACGCGGGCAGCAGAACCAGGGAAAAAAGCCCCGCAGCCATGATGAACAACCCTAGAGCACCCAGCAATCCTGCATGTACGCGTTCAATCAAATAGCCTGCCAACGGAGCCATCACCATCGTTGCTAACGGCCACGGTGTCAGAAGTAAACCTGTTTCGACTTCACTACGCCCGAGCACGGTTTGCAGGTAAAAGGGCAGGGAAACCATTGCCAGCATTTGTGCGCAGAAAGAGCAAACAGATGTGCAAATAGAAAGTGAAAACAGCGGGATACGCAGTAAATCCACCGGTAGCAGCGGTACGGGAAGAGAAAGCTGGCGGCGAATAAAGAAAATACCAACAACAACCATTACCACCAGTTCCGCAGCAATTAACGTCAGCGATTGCCCCTGAGCGAAACCACTCAACGCAGTGATAAGCAGGCCGAAGGTTAACGCGTTCATCACGGCGCTGGGCAGGTCGAAACGGGGTTTACTGGCGCGAGAACCATTGGGTGGCAGAAAACGCATCGCCAGAAGCAGGGCGATAATACCTAACGGTACGTTGATTAAAAATAACCATTTCCAGGATGCGATGGAGAGGATTGCTGCAGCAATTGTCGGCCCGGCAGCAGAAGAGACGGCAACAATAAACGAGTTTATGCCCATCCCTCTCCCCAGAAAACGTTGTGGATAGATCAGGCGGATAAGTGCGGTATTAACGCTCATCAACGCTGCACCGCCGAAACCTTGTATGACACGCGCAAGGGTGAGCATTTGCAGCGAATCAGAAAGGGCGCAGAACAGTGAAGACAACAGAAAAACGACCAGACCGCATTTATAAATACGTCGATAGCCAAACATATCGCCCAGAAACGAAAACGAGAGCAGGGAGATGACAATGGCGATTTGATAGGCGTTCACTACCCAGATGGAACTGGCTGGCGTGGCATGAAGGTCCGTGGCGATTGTTGGCAGGGCGACGTTGGCGATTGCGCCGTCAAGGACAGCCATCGAAATACCAATCACAATGGTTAATATCGCACCGTATCGCTGGGGCAATGGCAGGCCGTCGGCCTGAACTTTTGGCATAGGAATTTTATATCTTTGGTGAATAATCAACAGGGGTATGATTCTAGCACTGATATTCACGGTGGATGTCGCAGAATTGTAACTAACCGGCAAAAGATGGATTGCGACCACCCTGGTGCGAAATTATAATAAAAAACAGTTCTGATTTTTATAAAACACTCGCAATGAGGTGATAAATGGCTAACGCAGATCTGGATAAACAGCCTGATTCTGTATCTTCCGTGCTAAAAGTTTTTGGCATTTTGCAGGCGCTGGGTGAAGAGCGCGAAATAGGGATAACCGAGCTGTCGCAGCGCGTCATGATGTCAAAAAGCACCGTTTATCGCTTTTTACAGACCATGAAAACCTTAGGTTATGTGGCGCAGGAAGGGGAGTCGGAGAAATATTCCCTGACCCTGAAATTGTTTGAACTGGGCGCTCGCGCGTTACAAAACGTCGATTTAATTCGTAGCGCAGATATCCAGATGCGTGAGATCTCCCGCCTGACCAAAGAAACTATCCACCTCGGCGCACTGGACGAAGACAGTATTGTTTACATTCACAAAATTGACTCTATGTACAATTTGCGCATGTATTCACGGATTGGGCGTCGTAATCCGCTGTACAGCACCGCGATTGGTAAGGTACTGCTGGCATGGCGCGATCGCGATGAAGTGAAGCAAATTCTTGAGGGCGTGGAGTATAAACGCAGTACCGAGCGGACCATCACCAGTACAGAAGCGTTATTACCCGTTCTGGACCAGGTGCGCGAGCAGGGGTATGGCGAAGATAACGAAGAGCAGGAAGAAGGGCTGCGATGCATTGCGGTACCGGTATTTGATCGCTTTGGCGTGGTCATTGCCGGTTTGAGCATCTCCTTCCCGACGTTGCGTTTCTCTGAAGAGCGTTTACAGGAATATGTCGCAATGTTGCATACCGCAGCGCGCAAAATTTCTGCCCAAATGGGTTATCACGACTATCCGTTCTGATGAGAGTAAGAACCTGTCGGAATATCAAACAGACAGGTTCTTTATTTAGCATGAGAAAAATAAAGTTGAAGGTGCGTTATATTAAACGCGCTTGCTATAAGAATATTTTACTCATGAGTGAGAATCTGGTTATTTATTACCCTTAACCATTATCGACCACGATATTGCTTTTACGTAACAGTGGGCAATCTGTTATCCCCAAGAAACCACTTTTAGTGTGCAAGTATTGTACCGTGCTGGTGCCTCTGGCAGTCAGATAGGTACATTGCAAACCTAATCCTGCGGCATTCTCTTTGCTTCCAATCAAAACGCCATATCCGCTGAGTAATAATCCTATCCATACCAGTGCTATCAGCATAACTGTGCGAATGATGAATCGCATTACAACCTCTTCTCTTTTTATGTTCGCTTAATCGTAGCGGCAATATGCGCTGAAGCAAGCTACTCATTCCGAAAAAGCACGAATATCGACATAGTTAGGCGCTGTTTAACTAACGCATGCTAGTTTAATGACATAAGGTAGGTGAAGCGGAGATTGGAGTGAAAAAGTTTCGATGGGTCGTTCTGGTTGTCGTGGTGTTGGCTTGCTTGCTGCTTTGGGCGCAGGTATTCAACATGATGTGCGATCAGGATGTACAATTTTTCAGCGGAATTTGTGCCATTAACCAGTTTATCCCGTGGTGATATCATTTTTTCAGCACTAGATTTTCTTCCTCTCCAGCAGTGGTAGAATAGCGCCTCTACTCAGAGGTGGTGAAATGAACGAAGTTGTAAATTCAGGCGTGATGAACATTGCGTCTTTGGTTGTATCGGTGGTGGTTCTTCTTATCGGGCTCATCTTGTGGTTTTTTATCAATCGTGCCAGTTCTCGGACTAACGAACAGATTGAACTGCTTGAGGCGTTGCTGGATCAGCAAAAACGTCAAAATGCACTGTTACGTCGTTTGTGCGAAGCAAACGAACCTGAGAAAGCAGATAAAAAGACCGTTGAGAGTCAAAAATCGGTTGAAGACGAAGATATTATTCGTCTGGTCGCCGAACGATAATCCTTCCTCAATCTTGAGTAACCCCGTCGTTGAAGGGTTACTCAATTCATCCTGATTATACGCACTGCCATGGTGCAACTGCTTCAAATTAAAACTCTGGTCTGACTTCAAATAATTATCATATTATTTATTTGCGTAACGGGATATCAGAAAAAGATATTTTCCTCATTAATTTATTAGGATGTTTACATCGGATTTGTGATTAAGCGTGGTATTATTTATTAGCGAAACGTTTCTCTCTTGATTTTTTGCTCATTCATCAATTTTTCTTATTTTAAATTTTCAATCCCTTTGGGGATTGACTTCTCTTTAGGGTAATTGATAGCCGTTAACTGACTGTTTTATGAGAAAAAGTGATATAACTTTTTATTCATTGCATAGCAAAAAATGTGATATTGCACGCACTATGTAATAACTTCTCCCACTGGCCTGGAACAACTGAACTTATTGAACTATGTTAGAAACTACGCCAGTTTAAGTATCTGCCTGAACTGGCAAGGTTAAGCACAATGATATATCGGCGCGTATTCCGTTGCATAAGTGTGCAAAAAAAGTGGAAGACGTATCGAGATTTGTGCGTCTGATCGAGACATGTTTAAAAATGGCTTGCCATAATTAACGTTGTATGTGATAACAGATTTCGGGTTAAACGAGGTACAGTTCTGTTTATGTGTGGCATTTTCAGTAAAGAAGTCCTGAGTAAACACGTTGACGTTGAATACCGCTTCTCTGCCGAGCCTTATATTGGTGCCTCATGCAGTAATGTGTCAGTTTTATCTATGTTATGCCTGCGGGCGAAGAAAACAATCTAAGGAATTTTTCAAATGGCAAAGATTAAAGGTCAGGTTAAGTGGTTCAACGAGTCTAAAGGTTTTGGCTTCATTACTCCGGCTGATGGCAGCAAAGACGTGTTCGTACACTTCTCCGCTATCCAGGGTAATGGCTTCAAAACTCTGGCTGAAGGTCAGAACGTTGAGTTCGAAATTCAGGACGGCCAGAAAGGTCCGGCAGCTGTTAACGTAACAGCTATCTGATCGAATCCACTGATCTGAAGTGTGAATACGCTTCAATCTCGCTATAAAGCCTCGTCGAATGCGAGGCTTTTTACTATGCTTTATCTTCGCTCCTGGCGTTCGGATATTTGCCCGCCGCGTGATTCGCGTTACACTTGCGGCCTTTAGTATCCTGCCGGAGTTGTCATGTCTTTTTCCTGTCCACTTTGCCATCAGCCTCTTTCGCGTGAAAAAAACAGCTATATCTGTCCCCAGCGACATCAGTTTGATATGGCGAAAGAAGGGTATGTCAATCTGCTGCCCGTTCAGCATAAACGGTCTCGTGATCCGGGCGACAGCGCGGAAATGATGCAAGCACGCCGCGCATTCTTAGATGCCGGACATTATCAGCCGCTGCGTGATGCAATTGTCGCCCAACTGAGGGAACGGCTTGATGATAAGGCCACGGCGGTGCTGGATATTGGCTGTGGTGAAGGGTATTACACACACGCATTTGCCGATGCGTTGCCCGAAATCACCACGTTTGGTCTGGATGTTTCGAAGGTAGCGATAAAAGCGGCGGCGAAACGCTATCCGCAGGTCACTTTTTGTGTCGCTTCCAGCCACCGTTTGCCGTTTTCCGATACCAGTATGGACGCCATAATACGTATTTACGCGCCGTGTAAAGCAGAAGAATTAGCACGAGTAGTGAAGCCCGGCGGCTGGGTCATTACTGCCACGCCGGGACCGCGACATTTGATGGAGCTGAAGGGGCTGATTTACAATGAAGTACATCTTCATGCACCTCATGCAGAACAACTGGAAGGTTTTACATTACAGCAGAGTGCGGAGTTGTGTTATCCGATGCGTCTTCGCGGTGATGAAGCCGTCGCATTATTGCAGATGACGCCGTTTGCCTGGCGTGCGAAGCCAGAAGTCTGGCAAACACTGGCAGCAAAAGAAGTGTTCGACTGCCAGACGGACTTTAATATTCACCTCTGGCAGCGTTCTTATTAACCGTGGAAGTGCGTCCAGAGGATCTGGACGCCGATGCCGATCAGTACCAGCCCGCCGAGAATTTCCGCTTTTTTCCCAATAATTGAGCCGATAAAGCGACCAACCATCATCCCTAATGTTGACATAATCAAGGTTGCACAACCAATGGCCAATGCGGTCGCGATAATGTTGACCTGCAGGAAAGCAAGACCAACACCCACAGCCATGGCATCCAGGCTGGTGGCAATCGCGGTGGTTACCAGTAGCCAGAAACCGTGTCGACGGCGCGGCTCTTCATCTTCATCATCTGCGCCACGAAAACCCTCAATAATCATTCGCCCGCCGAGGAATATCAGCAGCACAAACGCAATCCAGTGGTTCCATTCAAGGACAAACCGGCTGGCTAACATGCCCATTCCCCAGCCGATCAGCGGCGTCAGGGTTTCGACGGCACCAAAAATAAGGCCGGTTCGCAATGCTTCAGAAAATTTCGGTTTATGGAGGGTGGCACCTTTACCGATTGATGCAGCAAATGCATCCATCGACATACCAAACGCAAGAAGAACAGTAGCAGTGATATTCATGACAATGTCCTGACCGGGGTATCCATAAAACACATCATCGCCCCCAGCAAACATGCATACATGAACAACAAGCCGCGATGGTTTTCGCGTTCATGCAGGCATAGCGATTGATGTGCATATGGTCTCGCCTGACTGAAAGTATTCAGTCCGTACGTGCCACGTTTTGCAACGAGTATGTTGACACGTACATTTCCGGAATCTGGAAATCGGCTACTCCCCAAATGAGGGCGCAACCTTAACATATTTTGAGAATATAAAACAACTGTTGGAATATATTATTTCATTGCTTTATTGATAACGATTTACATTTAGATTTATATATCAATGAAACGTTAAAATAAATAACAAATAAGGGAAGAGGTAATATAGCCTAAGCTATGTCTGATTATTAAAAATACACTAAACATAGCTTTGGCTAAATTCATAACTTATTGAGTTGAAACGAGAAGCTTATAAATTTTTTCCAGATCGTCGATATTTCGAACGCGGATTAACAGCCGACGCTGTTCTAATTGCATCACCAACACGCCATCTTCCGACAAGTTCATCGCTTTGATTCGGCTATATTCAATCCAGACATTGGCGAAGAAAAAACCTTTTTGTTTAAAGATGATCTTCGGAACGCGGATCCAGAATATATAAAAACCCATCAGAGCCAGTGCGCTTAATAACCATGTCGTTATTAACGCACCATGATTCGTGACGTTGTTATAGATAAGAATGACAATCAATCCGACGAAGATAACGCTATCGATGCGACCACGCCGGAGCAAAGGAATTGCCAGCAGGGTGGGGCCATTACGGCGGGGCATGATGAACTGATCGTAGATCGCGAAGGCCAGGAGTGCGGCGATGAAAAGAATCAGTACCAGGTCCGTGATTGTCATTAATCCTCCAGATAAAAAAACGGGGCCAAAAGGCCCCGGTAGTGTACAACAGTCTTACAGTCCCAGCAGGCCGCAAGCGTAACCAGCGATACCGATGACGAAGAAGCCAACGATGATCCACAGCGGGTTAACTTTTTTGCGCAGTAGCCACATACAAGCAAAGGTCAGCAGCAGTGGTACCAGGCCTGGCATTAACTGGTCCAGAATAGTCTGGACAGTAGTAACGTGTTCTTTGCCCGTCTGGTCAGTAATGCGAGAGACAACCAGCGGGATGTTGACATGTGTCCACTTGTTAACCAATGCCCCCATGACAAACAGGCCGAGGATAGACGCCCCTTCCGTCAGTTTTTGCAGGAAGCCACCACCCATATCTTTAACGATATCGATACCTTTGGAGTAACCATACGCTACGCCGTAGTAACGGGTTGCCAGACGCACCAGGTTAAACAGGATGAAGAACAGCAGCGGACCTAACAGGCTGCCGCTCATCGCGATACCGGCACCCAGTGCTGCAAATACCGGACGTACGGTTCCCCAGAAGATCGGGTCGCCTACACCAGCCAGTGGCCCCATCAAACCGACTTTGATACCGTTGATAGCACCGTCGTCGATCTCTGCGCCATTAGCACGCTGTTCTTCCAGCGCCAGGGTTACGCCGAGAATCGGCGCAGCCACGAACGGCTGGGTGTTAAAGAACTCCAGGTGACGGCGAATAGCTTGTTTACGAGCTTCGTTGTTCTCAGGGTAGAGGCGACGAATTGCCGGTACCATAGAGAAGCAGAAACCCAGTGCCTGCATACGTTCGAAGTTCCATGAACCCTGGAAGAGGTTAGAACGCAGGAAGACGCCACGAATATCACTTTGAGTGAGTTTTTTCTCGGTGGTAGTTTGAGTTGTATCAACCATTTCGCTCACCTGTTAGTCCAGTTCGTTATCGAGATCGTTGTTACCAGCTGCCTGAGCAGGCGCACCGGCTACGCGGTTGTATTTCGGGCTAAGTTGGATGTAGAGCACTGCCATAACAGTACCAATCACACCCAGAGCAACCAGGTTAAAGTTGGTGAATGCTGCGGTTACGAAGCCGAGGTAGAAGAACGGCATCAGGTAGCCAGCACGCATCATGTTGATAACCATCGCATAACCAACCACCACGATCATGCCACCGGCGATATTCAGACCATTGGTCACCACTTCCGGAATCGCATTCAGCATGTTCTGTACTTCGCTGGTACCAACAGACAGCGCAACGATGACGGCCGGAATAGCCACACGCATTGCTTGCAGGAACAGAGAAGAAACGTGGATCCAGGAAATCGCTGTCAGGTTGCCGTTATCAGCAGCCTTATCCGCAGCGTGCTGGAAAGCAACGGTAATAGTACGAACGATGATGGTCAGTACCTGGCCCGCAGCGGCCAGAGGGATTGCCAGTGCGATACCTGCACCAATGCTCTGATGACCTGCGATAACCAGAATGGTAGAAATGATAGAAGCCAGAGCGGCGTCAGGCGCAACTGCAGCACCGATGTTCATCCAGCCCAGCGCGATCATTTCCAGCGTACCACCGATAATAATACCGGTTTTCATATCCCCAAGAACGATACCCACCAGGGTACACGCGATTAGCGGACGGTGAAACTGAAATTCATCGAGGATTGATCCCATACCTGCGATACAGGCTACGATAAATACCAGCACAATTTGAAGAGTGGTAATCTCCATTGTACTTCTCCTGTTTACGTAAGACTTAAGTGTGAAAACTGAGTGATAATCAACACAATACGTTACTTATCGATTTTGCTGATCAGATCCATCATTTTCAGTTTCGGATCGGTGGAAACCTTACGGACTTCCAGCTCAATACCGCGCGCATTCAGTTTCTTGAACGCCTCGATATCTTTTTCATCAACCGAAACCGCGTTATTCACCTGGGTTTTACCCTGACGGAATGCCATACCACCGACGTTAACAGAGGTGATTTTCACGCCGCCTTCAACGAGACGCTCTACATCTGTTGGGTTGGTAAATAACAGCATTACGCGTTCGCCAGCATATTTCGGGTTGTTGTAGACGCGAATCATTTTGGCAACATCAACTACGTGTGCTGTTACGCCCGGAGGTGCAACCTGGGTGAGCAGTGTCTTACGAACGGTATCCGCAGCCACTTCATCACTAACAACAATAATACGGGAGACATTGGTTTCTTTGGTCCAGCGGGTGGCGACCTGACCGTGAATCAGACGGTCGTCGATACGCGCAAGGCCAATAACCATGTAGTCGTTTGGCCCCATTGGTTTTGCCGGAGTTGGAGCCGCTTTTGGTGCTGCGGCAGCGGGTGCTGGCGCGGCTTTTTCAACCGGTTTGGCTTTCAGTGCTTTCACGCCTTCACGGCCTGTTTCTACTGCCAGCGCAACCAGTTCATCAAAGCTTGGGTCATCATCACGAGCCATTAACGTTTCCACGAGCATTGGAATGTTAACGCCTGCAATGACTTCATAATGCTCTTTGTCGACGACAATGCGGCTGGCAGCATTGAACGGGCTGCCTCCCCATGTATCAACGAGAAACAGCACGCCTTTAGTGGTGTCGAGTTTTGCCAACTGAGCGTTGTACTTTTCAATCAGCGTTTCGGCATTTTCACCTGGAACGAAATCGATCCAGCCGACGTTTTCCTGCTCGCCTAACAGCATTTCTGCCGTTTTAAGCAACTGCTCTGCAGCCCAACCATGTGTGCCTATAACAATAGCAATGGTCACTTGCTACCTCCTTTATTATCGTTAACACCTCAACGTGCCAGATGTATTTTTGAATCGTCGTCCACAATCGAATCGATTCAGATAAGGGCTACAACCAAAAACCCCTGCGTTTCGCGATTTATTTTAGATATCGAAAAAATTATTTTATGTGATGAAGATCCGTAATTTAACTTTCGATTAGCAGAAATTTCGAAAGGTAAAATATCCTTGTCACATTCGTTTGCAAAGGAAGGTAAATCTTTGCCAAATCAGAGGCGTCTCTGATATGTTTAACTCCCGTTTAACAACCATGGAGTATAGGGCAGTAGCCCGCAGTATGGATCGTCACCGACGTCATTTCAGCATCAGGCCTTTTAACGCCTGCCTTTCTGGCACTCTATGCCGCACCTTTCGTTTGCATTTTGTCGTTACGCCTGCATTATTTCTGGCGTCGAATAGCTATTCCTTAAGCAGGAGCTTGTCATGGAATTCTTAATGGACCCCTCAATTTGGGCGGGGCTACTCACGCTTGTTGTTCTCGAAATTGTGCTGGGTATCGATAACCTGGTCTTCATCGCCATTCTTGCTGACAAACTGCCGCCAAAACAACGCGATAAAGCGCGTTTGCTGGGGTTATCACTGGCGCTGATTATGCGTCTGGGGCTGCTGTCGCTGATTTCATGGATGGTCACGCTGACCAAACCGCTATTTACCGTCATGGATTTCTCCTTCTCCGGACGCGACCTGATTATGTTGTTCGGGGGGATATTCTTGCTGTTCAAAGCAACAACCGAACTGCATGAACGGCTGGAAAACCGCGATCATGATTCCGGCCACGGTAAAGGCTACGCCAGTTTCTGGGTGGTCGTCACACAGATTGTCATCCTTGACGCCGTCTTCTCGTTGGATGCGGTAATTACTGCAGTAGGGATGGTTAACCATCTGCCGGTGATGATGGCGGCGGTAGTGATTGCGATGGCGGTTATGTTGCTGGCATCCAAACCGCTGACGCGATTCGTTAACCAGCACCCCACGGTGGTGGTGCTCTGTCTGAGCTTCCTGTTAATGATTGGTCTGAGTCTGGTGGCAGAAGGTTTCGGTTTCCACATTCCGAAAGGTTACCTGTATGCCGCGATTGGCTTCTCGATCATCATCGAAGTGTTTAACCAGATTGCGCGTCGCAACTTTATTCGCCACCAGTCGACTTTGCCGCTGCGAGCGCGTACTGCCGATGCCATCCTGCGTTTGATGGGCGGGAAACGTCAGGCCAATGTTCAGCACGATGCCGATAACCCGATGCCGATGCCGATCCCGGAAGGTGCATTTGCCGAAGAAGAACGTTACATGATTAACGGCGTACTGACGCTGGCGTCGCGTTCTCTGCGCGGGATCATGACGCCGCGCGGTGAAATAAGCTGGGTTGACGCTAATCTCGGGGTCGATGAAATCCGCGAGCAACTGCTCTCTTCACCGCACAGTCTGTTCCCGGTATGTCGCGGTGAACTGGATGAAATCATCGGTATTGTACGTGCTAAAGAACTGCTGGTGGCGCTGGAAGAGGGCGTTGATGTGGCGGCGATTGCTTCGGCGTCTCCGGCGATTATCGTCCCGGAAACCCTCGATCCGATCAACCTGTTGGGCGTGCTGCGTCGTGCTCGCGGGAGCTTTGTTATCGTGACCAACGAGTTTGGTGTGGTACAAGGTCTGGTCACGCCGCTGGATGTGCTGGAAGCCATTGCGGGTGAATTCCCGGACGCTGACGAAACGCCGGAAATCATTACTGATGGTGACGGCTGGCTGGTAAAAGGCGGTACAGATTTGCATGCCTTGCAGCAGGCGCTTGATGTTGAGCACCTTGCCGATGACGATGATATCGCGACGGTCGCGGGCCTCGTGATCTCGGCAAATGGTCACATTCCCCGTGTGGGCGATGTGATTGATGTAGGGCCACTGCATATCACCATCATTGAAGCCAATGATTATCGTGTTGATCTGGTTCGCATTGTTAAAGAGCAACCGGCGCACGATGAAGATGAGTAAGCATTAACGTAACGGCATAATGGGCGTGATATGTCCATTATGCCGGGCGGGCGGCGGTTGGCTGCCCGCCAGCCATTTGGGAAAATCACGTAGCGGCATCGGCTGTGCGTACAAATACCCTTGCAAAATATGCACGCCATGACGGCGCAAATACTTCGCCTGTTCTTGCGTTTCCACGCCCTCCGCCACCAGTTCAATATTCAGTCTTTGCCCCAGCGCGATGATGATATCGGTCACCGTCGAGTTAACCGCGTCAGAACCTATAGCTGCGGTAAATGACTTATCAATTTTCAGCACGTCAGGACGTAATGTTTCAAGCCAGGAAAATGAACTGTTGCCGGTGCCGAAGTCATCAATCGCCAGTTTGACGTTTTTACGATGTAGCTCGCGGGCAATCCGATAATCAACATCCAGTAAGGCATCGCGTTCGGTGATTTCGAGGATCAGTTGCTGAATCGGGTGAGCGCTAAACCAGTACTGATTGAGATCTTTTATCAGCACACCACGGCGAAAATGGCTGGGTGCGACGTTAATGCCAACATGAAACTGACTACTCATCGGGAAAACATGGCGCTGACGAATGGTTTCTGCCATCACATAGCGGGTCAGTGGCACAATTAAATGATGTTCTTCCGCGATAGGAATAAACACATCCGGTGAAATCCAGCCCTGACGCGGATTGTTCCAGCGCAGCAAAATCTCTACACCAATACATTGCTGGCTGCGCGCATTAAGCAAAGGCTGACAGAACAATTCGAACTCATGTTGCGCCAGGCCCAGATTGATTTCGCGGGAAAAGCTCATCCGGTAAGCGGTCGCCAGCCAGGCGATGTAGCCCACCAGTAAACTTAGCAGCACCGCCAGCGGTAATTGTGTTGGAAGATAGTGCCATGCCAGCGCCGTAGCCCCCGGACCATTAACGTTAATGGTAAAAGGAAAGCGTTGCGAAGAAACCTGATAGTTTTCATTGTCTTCAGGTTGCGGAAGGGAATCTACCAGCCCATTACCATAGAGCAAATGCCGTTTGTCCACCGTCAGGCTGGCGCTACTGATTTGCGGCAGTTGTGGCTCAAGGAGCATTGCCGTCAGTAAGTCGATGTTAATCATCTCCATGACCCCAGCATTGCTACTGCCCGCTGCAGGCGTCCATTGAATCAAAACCGGACTGCCTTTAATCAGGGCACGGTCGATCGTCAGGCGTAAAAGTGGTTGCGGTGCAGGAAGTTCAGCCAGAATGTCCACGACGGGCACATTGCGATAACCAAAAATGCTGGAGCAATAAAGTGTGCCGTCTTGCACCAGGCCAATGGATCGCACAGTTTGGAGTTTTGCCGCCTGTTTACGTAATGGCAAATGGGCGACAGAGCAGGGCAGACCAATCAGCGGAAGCAAGACTTCGCTACCTGCCTGTAGGGGAAGCAGTACTTTATCTAATTCCTCTGCAGCGTGATTGGCGAATTGTACTACCCGTTGTTGATTTAAGTTACGCTGTGAAATAAATCGCACGCTCAGGGTCGAAGCGAGCGTAACGAGTGCGCAAATCGTACAAACAATCATTCGATTACGGCGATAGGTTTTAATGATCCGTTGTGCTTTTTGCATGCGGGCCACCCTGTAAGCGTATGGCGACAAACGCCTGACGCAACAGTGGAAGTGTAGTGGGGAATATTACAGCAGACGAGAAAGCGGGTATAAATTCGCCCATCCGTTGCAGATGGGCGAGTAAGAAGTATTAGTCACACTGGACTTTGATTGCCAGACCACCGCGTGAGGTTTCGCGGTATTTGGCGTTCATGTCCTTACCGGTTTCGTACATCGTTTCGATGACCTTATCCAGCGAGACGCGCGGTGCACTGGTGCGGCGCAGAGCCATCCGTGCGGCGTTAATCGCCTTCACTGAGGCAATGGCATTACGCTCAATGCACGGCACCTGAACCTGCCCTGCAACCGGGTCGCAGGTTAAACCAAGGTTGTGTTCCATGCCAATTTCCGCCGCCACGCAAACCTGTTCCGGGCTACCGCCCAGCAGTTCTGCAAGACCCGCAGCAGCCATTGAACAGGCAACACCCACTTCGCCCTGGCAACCAACTTCCGCACCGGAAATAGAGGCGTTCATTTTATACAATGCACCAATCGCGCCCGCTGCCATAAAGTAACGGGTATAGATGTCCGGGCTGACCGATTCAATAAAGTGGTCATAGTAAGCCAGCACTGCCGGAACGATACCGCAGGCACCGTTGGTTGGCGCAGTTACCACACGACCACCGGCGGCGTTTTCTTCGTTAACTGCCAGCGCAAACATGTTTACCCAGTCAATGACATTCATCGGATCGTTAGACAGTTTATCGCTGGAAACTAACATCCGGCGCAGGGCAGACGCACGACGTGGCACGCGCAGCGGGCCTGGCAGTACACCTTCGGTGTTCATCCCGCGATCGATACATGCCTGCATGGTTTGCCAGACATGCGCGAAATACTCGTCGATCTCTTTCTTGCTGTGCAGCGCCAGTTCGTTCTGCATAGCGAGACCAGACAGCGAATAGCCGGTTTCATTACAGTACGCGAGCAGTTCGGTGGCAGATTTGAACGGATACGGCACGCTCACTTCGTTGGCAGCATCCTGACCAAAGTGTTCTTCATCGACGATAAAACCACCGCCGATGGAATAATAAGTTTTGCTGTAGACGACTTCATCGCCGTTATAGGCGTGGATTTGCATACCGTTTTCATGCAGCGGCAGGTTGCCGTTATGAAAACGCATCCCGTTGTCGCGCGGGAAATCCACTTCATGCCGTCCCTGTGCCAGCAGCAGACGTTCGCGCTCTTCTACGTCGCGAATAAAACCGGGAATACTGTCGATATCCACGGTGGCAGGTTCGTTACCTGCAAGACCCATAATAATGGCGATATCGGTGTGGTGGCCTTTACCCGTCAGCGACAGTGAACCATAAACGTCCACGGCAACGCGAGTAACGCTATCCAGTAAGCCTTTTTCGACCAGATCATCGACGAACTGTTTACCCGCCTTCATAGGCCCTACGGTATGGGAAGATGAGGGACCAATCCCCACCTTAAACATGTCGAATAGACTAATCACGATAATACTCCTGACAAGGTGACTGGACTTCCAGTAACGAACTAATAACAGCGCATAGTGTAAGAGGGAACGCGGCGACTGGCTTAACTATTCACATGAATTAAACTAATCAAAAACCGCGATTTAACTAATATTGCGATGATTGTCTCAAGTAGTGTTTTGTAGATGTAAAGATAAGTATAGTCAGGGTTTCACACCAATTTGCAGCGCCAGCTCACGAATTATGCCTGCGGTCATTCCCCATACAAAATACTGTTCGTACCAGGACAGCCATACCCGATGTGAATCGCCACGGCGGTAGATATCTAAAGGGTGATAACGACCCAGATGTAATGCCTGGGCGAGCGGCATTTCAAACACCGCCGAGACTTCATCTTCACTGGCGCGATACGGCAGATCGGGCGGGATAATGCCGACCACTGGGGTTACCTGATAGCCAGTTACGCTATCGACGGGCGGCAGCACGCCGATAACTTCAACGGCGGAAGGCGGTATAGCGACCTCTTCTTCAGCTTCGCGCAGCGCGGCGGCGATAACTGATGCGTCCGTGTCATCGACTGCACCTCCAGGGAATGCCACTTGTCCAGCGTGTTTACGCAGATGAATTGAACGCTGAGTCAGCAACAACCCCGGTTGCGGTCGACGGACGATGGGGATTAACACGGCAGCCTGACGATGATTTAGGGTTTCCCGGTTAATTTGCGGGCGCAAAAGTTGAAAGCGAGATAAAAAATCATCAAGCGTCAGGCTACGGTATTCCACGTCTTACTTCTCCAGTTGGCGTAATATCTTATTAACTTTATCAAAAGTTTCCTGATATTCCGCTTCTTCCTGGCTATCGGCGACAATTCCACCGCCCGCAGAGCAGTATATTTGTCCGTTAATGGCAGTCAGCGTGCGGATAGTAATGCTGGTATCCATGTTGCCGCAAAAGCTCAAATAGCCAATGCTGCCGCACCAGGCATTACGTCGCTGCGGTTCCAGTTCGTCGATAATTTCCATAGCCCGTACTTTCGGAGCCCCGGTTATTGAGCCACCAGGAAAAGCTGCGCGCAGCAGATCGCTGGCGTGTAACTGTTCTGGTAGTCGCGCCGTTATAGTGCTGACCAGATGATGCACGGCAGGGAAGGGTTCCACCACGAACAGCTCTGGTACTTTTACCGAACCGGCTACGGCAACACGACCGATATCATTACGCATTAAATCGACAATCATCAGATTTTCGGCACGATCTTTCGCTGAGTTCGCCAGTTTTTCTGCTTGTTTGCTATCTTCCTGAGGATCGGGCAGGCGTGGTAGCGTGCCTTTAATCGGGCGGGTCTGGATTTCACTATTATCACAAAGAATAAACCGCTCTGGCGAAAGGCTTAAAATTGCACCCTGTTCAAGACGTAAAAAAGCGCTAAATGGCGCGCGGTTGGCCTGATTAAGCTGAAGGAATGCCTGCCATTCATCGCCAGAATAGGTCGCATGAAAACGCTGGGCGAGATTCACCTGATAGCAATCACCGCTGTGCAGATATTCCTGTACCTGGCGAAATTTTTCGCCGTACTGCTCGCGGGTCATATTGGATTGCCAGTCGGAAGTGAGCGTGAAATCTTCCTGCGGCGAGAATTGCTGGCTTTCCAGCCAGGCCCGACGGGCATTGACATCATTATGACTCAGCAAAGAAACTGTATGACGCTGGTGGTCGACAATGAGCGCCCAATCGTAGATACCCACTGCCATATCCGGCAGAACGATATCTTGTTCCGCAATTTCTGGCAGTGACTCAAAACGGCGGCCCAGATCGTAGCCAAACAACCCCAGTGCGCCGCCCTGAAATGGCAAATCTTCGTTATGCGTTGGGCGAATGTCTGCGCGATCCAGCACCTGCTGGAGCACCTGTAGCGGGTCATCAGTGGTCGTTGTGCGTTTTTCGCTTTCACTAACAACGGTTTCTTTACCGAAAGTGGTTAAAGTGCAAATCGGATCGGCGACCACAATATCAAAGCGGCTATACGGATGATCGGCATAGCCGGAGTGTAAAAGCATCGCCCACGGCAGGTGGCTTAAGCGGGAGAAATAAAATTCAGCGGCGTCCTGACGCCAGGGTAAAGTAATCACAGCGGGAGATAACGTCTTCATCAGTCCTGACTCTACTGGCTATGTGCCGGGTAGCATGAAATAATTAGCGCCAACAATTTAGCAGGAGTTAACAATGTTTGCAGGTTTACCTTCACTCACCCATGAACAGCAGCAAAAAGCTGTCGAGCGGATCCAGGAACTGATGGCACAAGGGATGAGCAGCGGCCAGGCAATCGCGCTGGTGGCAGAAGAGCTGCGTGCCAACCACTCCGGCGAGCGAATCGTGGCGCGTTTTGAGGATGAAGACGAGTAACACACTAATCCGTATCGATTTCGTTATAGAATCCGATGATTATTTGATTGTGAGAAAAAGGACGCTTTTTATATGTGATTAAAAGCGTCCTGACCCATTTATGCTGATATAAATTAAACTCAGACCAGTGCTTTTAGTTCTTCCTGCATATATGTTGAAAAGTATTCAGGATTTTTAATTACAGTGCGTTCACCAGACTCCATTTTTTTTGCCCATCCAACCATTTTTTCCGTGAACCCAGGGTTCCAGCCTTCCTGGTCAGCTCGCGCCGTAATATCAGCGGCACTCGCGGGTACTCCCAGTTCTTTTAAATATTTAAAGATTCCCTTCGCTGTGCTTTCATTCATCGAACTTGGTGTTGGCGCTGATACATCCATGGCACCAATGAAATCCAGGGCTTTATCTATTACAGCAGGCATATTCTTATCCTTAAAATTAACCATGTTATCGATAAGGCTATATATGACCTTAATTTGCATCTAATATCAAAGGGATTATAACGATATGGCACGAGTTAACCTGTTGACATTCAGGTGTTTTAAAGGTAGCAGCTCATGGTGTGTTATCCAGTAAGATGGAGAAAATTAACGGTCAGTCCGCACGCTATAACCAGATTGTTCAGCTAAGAAAGAAAACCAGAGGTGCTAATCGAAGGGCGAACACAACGGCATGGTTATGTTTATTTATATAGTTAGCTTTATAGCTAAAATTGAAATTATAAAAATAAATAATGAATTAGCAGGAGCATCAACAGTAATATCTTAATCTCTGGTCGATTTATGTAAAACCGACCAGTATTATCGATAAATTATCGTCTGACTTATTTTGCTTCGATAAAGCTTACACCGCAGCCACAATCTTAATTTCAACTTTATACTTCGGGTTCATCAGTCCCGCTTGCACCGTGCAGCGCACCGGCGCATGACCCGCCACAACCCAGGCATCCCACGCTTTATTCATCGCCGCGAAGTCGTTTTTATCGGCCAGGAAAATGGTGGCATCCAGAATGCTCGATTTATTGCTGCCCTGTTTTTCCAGCACGGCGTCAATCTGTGCCAGCGTGTTGGCGGTTTGCTCAAAGGCATCGGCGTCGAGGTTTTCCGGTACACCAGTGTAGTAGAGCGTGTTGTTGTGGATTACTACATCAGACCAGCGGGCTTCAGCATCGATACGAACGATAGTCATCATTTTGTCCTCATTATACTTCCATTTTCGTGCTGCAAAGACTGCCACAATGTGAGGTCGCCGTCACCACTTCAACTGGCGAAAGCGCCCTCATCCTGACATAATCCCTGTTCAAATCAACAGGGGGTAGTGTGACGGACGATTTTGCACCAGACGGTCAGCTGGCGAAAGCGATACCAGGCTTTAAGCCGCGAGAACCACAGCGACAGATGGCGGTAGCCGTCACCCAGGCGATAGAAAAAGGCCAGCCGCTGGTGGTGGAAGCAGGAACCGGTACGGGCAAAACCTACGCTTACCTGGCTCCTGCGCTGCGGGCGAAAAAGAAAGTCATTATCTCGACCGGCTCAAAAGCGTTGCAGGATCAGCTCTACAGCCGCGATTTGCCAACAGTCTCAAAGGCATTGAAATATACGGGCAACGTGGCGCTGCTGAAAGGGCGCTCAAACTACCTCTGCCTCGAACGTCTCGAACAGCAGGCGCTGGCGGGGGGCGATCTGCCGGTACAAATCTTAAGCGATGTGATCCTGCTGCGCTCCTGGTCTAATCAAACAGTCGATGGTGATATCAGCACCTGCGTCAGCGTGGCGGAAGATTCACAGGCGTGGCCGCTGGTCACCAGCACCAACGACAACTGTCTTGGCAGCGACTGCCCGATGTATAAAGATTGCTTTGTGGTCAAAGCACGTAAAAAAGCGATGGACGCCGATGTGGTGGTGGTAAACCATCATCTCTTTCTGGCGGATATGGTGGTTAAAGAGAGTGGATTTGGCGAACTGATCCCGGAAGCGGACGTCATGATCTTCGACGAAGCCCACCAGCTACCGGACATTGCCAGCCAGTATTTTGGTCAGTCACTCTCCAGTCGACAACTGCTCGACCTGGCAAAAGACATCACCATCGCCTACCGCACCGAATTAAAAGACACCCAGCAGTTACAAAAGTGCGCTGATCGTCTTGCCCAGAGTGCGCAGGATTTTCGTCTGCAACTCGGTGAGCCAGGTTATCGCGGTAACCTGCGTGAGCTGTTAGCTAATCCGCAAATTCAGCGGGCATTTTTACTGCTCGATGACACCCTGGAACTTTGTTATGACGTGGCAAAACTGTCACTGGGGCGTTCCGCCTTGCTGGATGCGGCATTTGAGCGCGCCACGTTGTATCGCACACGGCTGAAGCGGCTAAAAGAGATCAATCAGCCGGGCTACAGCTACTGGTACGAATGCACTTCGCGCCATTTTACTCTGGCTCTCACGCCGCTCAGCGTGGCGGATAAATTCAAAGAGTTAATGGCGCAAAAGCCCGGTAGCTGGATCTTCACCTCAGCAACGCTGTCGGTGAACGACGATCTGCATCATTTCACCTCGCGGCTTGGGATAGAACAGGCGGAGTCGTTGCTATTGCCAAGCCCGTTTGATTACAGCCGCCAGGCGTTACTCTGTGTGCCGCGCAATCTGCCGCAAACCAACCAGCCAGGTTCTGCTCGCCAGTTAGCGGCAATGCTGCGACCGATCATCGAAGCTAACAACGGTCGTTGTTTTATGCTTTGTACCTCGCACGCCATGATGCGCGATCTGGCCGAGCAGTTCCGCGCTACCATGACGCTTCCCGTTTTGTTGCAGGGGGAAACCAGTAAAGGCCAACTGTTGCAGCAGTTTGTCAGTGCCGGTAATGCGCTTCTTGTGGCAACCAGTAGTTTCTGGGAAGGGGTGGACGTGCGTGGCGATACATTGTCATTGGTAATTATCGACAAATTGCCGTTTACCTCGCCGGATGATCCACTGTTAAAAGCGCGCATGGAAGATTGTCGTTTGCGCGGTGGCGACCCGTTCGATGAAGTGCAACTACCAGATGCCGTCATTACTCTCAAACAGGGGGTAGGGCGACTGATTCGCGACGCCGACGATCGTGGCGTGCTGGTGATTTGTGACAATCGGCTGGTGATGCGTCCTTACGGCGCGACGTTTCTCGCCAGTCTGCCGCCCGCGCCACGCACCCGTGACATTGCCCGTGCGGTTCGTTTCCTTGCGATACCATCCTCCAGGTAATTTGTTACGGAGTATGGTATGATGCGCGCCTTTTTATTGATCTAAGCACGAAGACCCATGCGAATTCTGGCTATCGATACCGCGACAGAGGCCTGCTCTGTCGCCCTGTGGAACGACGGTACTGTCAACGCTCATTTTGAGCTTTGCCCTCGTGAACATACTCAACGAATCTTACCGATGGTGCAGGATATCCTGACCACCAGCGGAACTTCCCTGACTGATATTAACGCTCTGGCTTACGGGCGCGGCCCCGGTAGCTTTACTGGCGTGCGCATTGGTATTGGCATCGCGCAAGGGCTGGCGCTTGGCGCGGAATTACCGATGATTGGCGTCTCCACGCTAATGACGATGGCGCAAGGGGCGTGGCGCAAAAACGGCGCAACCCGCGTGCTGGCAGCCATTGACGCGCGAATGGGCGAAGTTTACTGGGCCGAATATCAGCGTGATGAAAACGGTATCTGGCACGGTGAAGAAACCGAAGCCGTACTCAAACCCGAAATCGTCCATGAACGAATGCAACAGCTTTCCGGCGAATGGGTGACGGTAGGGACGGGCTGGCAAGCTTGGCCGGATCTCGGTAAAGAGAGCGGGCTGGTTTTGCGCGATGGCGAAGTGTTACTGCCTGCTGCTGAAGATATGCTGCCGATTGCGTGTCAGATGTTTGCCGAGGGTAAAACGGTGGCGGTGGAACATGCCGAACCGGTTTATTTACGTAACAACGTCGCATGGAAGAAACTTCCGGGCAAAGAATGAATCTTAAGAGTATGCCCTGAGAAAAAAAGGAGTCGCACCATGGCGGTTCAAAAGAATGTTATCAAAGGCATACTGGCAGGTACGTTTGCGCTAATGCTGAGCGGTTGTGTCACTGTGCCGGACGCCATTAAAGGCAGCAGTCCCACGCCGCAACAAGATTTAGTTCGGGTGATGAGTACGCCGCAGCTGTACGTTGGTCAGGAGGCACGCTTTGGTGGCAAAGTGGTTGCGGTACAAAACCAGCAAGGGAAAACCCGCCTGGAAATTGCTACCGTACCGCTGGACAGCGGAGCCAGACCGACGCTGGGAGAACCTTCTCGCGGTCGCATTTATGCCGATGTGAACGGTTTTCTGGACCCGGTGGATTTCCGTGGACAACTGGTTACGGTAGTCGGGCCAATCACTGGTGCGGTTGACGGCAAAATCGGCAATACGCCCTATAAATTTATGGTGATGCAAGTAACGGGTTACAAACGTTGGCATTTAACCCAGCAGGTGATTATGCCGCCTCAGCCGATTGATCCATGGTTTTATGGCGGTCGTGGCTGGCCCTATGGCTACGGCGGATGGGGCTGGTATAATCCCGGTCCCGCGAGAGTACAAACAGTTGTAACTGAATAATTGCTTGTTTTTAAAGAAAAAGAAACAGCGGCTGGTCCGCTGTTTCTGCATTCTTACGGTAAAGATAAAAATAAATAGTGACGCGCTTCGCAACCTTTTCGTTGGGTAATTATCAAGCTGGTATGATGAGTTAATATTATGTTAACAGCATGTATATCATTTGGGGTTGCGATGACGACGAACACGCATTTTAGAGGTGAAGAATTGAAGAAGGTTTGGCTTAACCGTTATCCCGCGGACGTTCCGACGGAGATCAACCCTGACCGTTATCAATCTCTGGTAGATATGTTTGAGCAGTCGGTCGCGCGCTACGCCGATCAGCCTGCGTTTGTGAATATGGGGGAGGTGATGACCTTCCGCAAGCTGGAAGAACGCAGTCGCGCGTTTGCCGCTTATTTGCAACAAGGGTTGGGGCTGAAGAAAGGCGATCGCGTTGCGTTGATGATGCCTAATTTATTGCAATATCCGGTGGCGCTGTTTGGCATTTTGCGTGCCGGGATGATCGTCGTAAACGTTAACCCGTTGTATACCCCGCGTGAGCTTGAGCATCAGCTTAACGATAGCGGCGCATCGGCGATTGTTATCGTGTCTAACTTTGCTCACACACTGGAAAAAGTGGTTGATAAAACCGCCGTTCAGCACGTAATTCTGACCCGTATGGGCGATCAGCTATCTACGGCAAAAGGCACGGTAGTCAATTTCGTTGTTAAATACATCAAGCGTTTGGTGCCGAAATACCATCTGCCAGATGCCATTTCATTTCGTAGCGCACTGCATAACGGCTACCGGATGCAGTACGTCAAACCCGAACTGGTGCCGGAAGATTTAGCCTTCCTGCAATACACCGGCGGCACCACAGGTGTGGCGAAAGGCGCGATGCTGACTCACCGCAATATGCTGGCGAACCTGGAACAGGTCAACGCCACCTATGGGCCGTTGCTGCATCCAGGTAAAGAACTGGTAGTAACGGCACTGCCGCTGTATCACATTTTTGCCCTGACCATTAACTGCCTGCTGTTTATCGAACTGGGTGGGCAGAACCTGCTTATCACTAACCCGCGTGATATTCCAGGGTTGGTAAAAGAGTTAGCGAAATATCCGTTTACCGCTATCACTGGCGTTAACACCTTGTTCAATGCGTTGCTGAACAATAAAGAGTTCCAGCAGCTGGATTTCTCCAGTCTGCATCTTTCCGCAGGCGGTGGGATGCCAGTGCAGCAAGTGGTGGCAGAGCGTTGGGTGAAACTGACCGGACAGTATCTGCTGGAAGGCTATGGCCTTACCGAGTGTGCGCCGCTGGTCAGCGTTAACCCATATGATATTGATTATCATAGTGGTAGCATCGGTTTGCCGGTGCCGTCGACGGAAGCCAAACTGGTGGATGATGATGATAATGAAGTACCACCAGGTCAACCGGGTGAGCTTTGTGTCAAAGGACCGCAGGTGATGCTGGGTTACTGGCAGCGTCCCGATGCTACCGATGAAATCATCAAAAATGGCTGGTTACACACCGGCGACATCGCGGTGATGGATGAAGAAGGGTTCCTGCGCATTGTCGATCGTAAAAAAGACATGATTCTGGTTTCCGGTTTTAACGTCTATCCCAACGAGATTGAAGATGTCGTCATGCAGCATCCTGGCGTACAGGAAGTCGCGGCTGTTGGCGTACCTTCCGGCTCCAGTGGTGAAGCGGTGAAAATCTTCGTAGTGAAAAAAGATCCATCGCTTACCGAAGAGTCACTGGTGACCTTTTGCCGCCGTCAGCTCACGGGCTACAAAGTACCGAAGCTGGTGGAGTTTCGTGATGAGTTACCGAAATCTAACGTCGGAAAAATTTTGCGACGAGAATTACGTGACGAAGCGCGCGGCAAAGTGGACAATAAAGCCTGAGCGTTAAGTCAGTCGTCAGACGCCGGTTAATCCGGCGTTTTTTTTGACGCCCACTAAAGAGAATACAATTTGAATTACCAAATGATTACCACGGACGATGCGCTGGCTTCTTTGTGTGAAGCCGTCCGTGCCTTTCCGGCGATAGCCCTGGATACTGAATTTGTTCGTACGCGCACTTATTACCCGCAGCTGGGTTTAATTCAACTTTTTGATGGTGAGCATCTGGCGTTAATTGATCCTCTCGGGATCACCGACTGGTCACCGCTGAAAGCGATCCTGCGCGATCCGTCCATCACAAAATTTCTCCATGCAGGCAGTGAAGATCTGGAAGTGTTCCTCAATGTCTTTGGCGAATTACCACAACCCCTGATTGACACGCAAATCCTTGCTGCCTTCTGCGGACGCCCGATGTCATGGGGGTTCGCTTCCATGGTGGAAGAGTATTCCGGCGTTACGCTGGACAAGAGTGAATCGCGCACCGACTGGCTGGCCAGACCGCTGACCGAACGTCAGTGTGAATACGCAGCGGCTGATGTCTGGTATCTGTTACCGATCACCGCCAAGCTTATGGTAGAAACGGAGGCCTCCGGCTGGCTACCTGCGGCGCTGGATGAATGCCGCCTGATGCAAATGCGTCGTCAGGAAGTCGTTGCGCCGGAAGATGCCTGGCGTGATATGACCAATGCCTGGCAATTACGCACACGCCAACTGGCCTGTCTGCAACTGTTAGCCGACTGGCGACTGCGCAAGGCTCGTGAGCGTGATCTGGCGGTGAACTTTGTCGTGCGTGAAGAGCATTTGTGGTCGGTCGCGCGTTATATGCCGGGAAGTTTAGGCGAACTGGACAGCCTGGGTTTATCCGGTAGCGAAATCCGCTTTCACGGTAAAACGCTGCTGGCGCTGGTGGAAAAAGCGCAGACATTGCCGGAAGAGGCCTTACCGCAGCCGATGCTTAACCTGATGGACATGCCGGGTTATCGTAAAGCGTTTAAAGCGATTAAGTCGCTGATTACTGACGTGAGCGAAACGCATAAGATCAGCGCCGAATTGCTGGCATCGCGTCGGCAAATCAACCAACTGCTGAACTGGCACTGGAAACTGAAACCGCAGAACAATTTGCCGGAGCTGATTTCCGGCTGGCGTGGTGAGCTGATGGCGGAAGCATTACACAATTTATTGCAGGAATATCCGCAGTAAAATCTTCCGAAGCCGGACTGGGCGCGCTCAGCGCCACATCCGGCTTTGGCAAACTACAAATCCAACACCAGGCGTTTACCCTTCGCACGCGAACAACAGATCAACATACTTTGCTGGCTGGCACGCTCTTCATCGCTAAAATACTGATCCCGATGGTCAGCTTCACCTTCCAGTATTGCTGTTTCGCAGGTTCCGCATACCCCTTCACGACATAAACATTCCACTTTCGCGGCTTTATTATTTTCAATAACCTGCAAAATAGTCATCTCTTCCGGCACCACAAACTCTTTTCCGGAACGGGCAAGCACCAGGGTAAAGGCATCGCCGGTTTTGTCTTCGATAGCAAATTGCTCAAAGTGCAGCGTATCGGCGGCGATGTCCAGACGCGCAGCTTCACTTCTTACCGCTTCATTTAGCGCCTCGGGACCACAGGTATAAACGTGTGTGCCAGGTTCGATATCCGCCAATAATCGCGCTAATTCCAGTCGTGTTCCGGTTGATGAGTGATGCAAGTGAACTTTCTCAGCCTGCGGATGCTGGACTAGCTCATCACGAAATGCGCAACTTTCTGGATTTCGCGAGCAGTAATGTAGCTGCCAGTCGACGTCGCTGTGTTGCAGCTCTGCCATGTGCGACAGGAAAGGGGTGATACCAATACCGCCCGCGATAAACAGATGCTTTCTGGCTGAGGGAATTAGCGCAAACAGGTTATTAGGCGTTGAAATCGTTAACCGATTGCCCACTTTTACCTGCTGATGCAAAAAGCGGGAACCGCCGCGCGAGTTTTCCTCCAGCCGAACGGCAATCTGATAACAAGAGGTGTCATGCGGCGAACTCAGTAGTGAATACGCATTGCTGTACTGGTTATCACCATCGCTCATCTGCACAATGACGTGACTTCCTCCGGTAAACGCAGGTAATGGTTTGCCATCGGTTGCCACCAGCGTGAAGCGTTTCACCTGTTCGGTAAGGGGTTCAACCTGGCTCACCTGTACTTCAAACATTTGATAGTCTGACATTGCTGTACTCCATCAAAAATCAGCCCAGCGGCGGAAAATACCGCCGCCGATGTCATTAGTCCTTAAACACCTGCGCCAGCAGATTATGGAAATGGGCGATACCATGTTCGGAAATGCCACTACCGCTACTGTCGGCCATGATGCGCCCCTGACCACGATAGCCACGCGATTTCAGCCCTTTCTGTACGCTTTCAACCAGACGTAAATCTTCCGGACGGAACACATCGCGATACCACTCAATCAGCGATTTTTGCTCGTCGGTTAACTCTTCATTGGTGAAGTAAATATCGTAGTTTTGCAGGGTAGTTTCAGAATCCACCGGGAATTCATAAATGACCGTCATCATCCCTTTGATCGGGGTGACGTTCAGCATCGTGCACGGCCACAGCCAGAAACCGTGGAATGCCGCATCCGTACCCTCTTCAAATTTAAACGACTGTTCGGACGGTTTGGCGAAACCGTATTGCAGCGTCCAGTTACCGTGCATGGTGTGCCAGTAACGATCAACCTGTACGGAGTCGGAGAAACCTGGATGCGCCGGACCACAGTGATAGCACTCGAGATAGTTATCGACAATGTTCTTCCAGTTGGCAGGCGTGCGGGTGGTAAAGCGGGCCGCCAGTTTCAGATCGTGGACTTCCGGGCAGGCTTCCAGCACTTTCGCGCCCAGGCCGGGTAATTGATCTTCTACGCTGGTGGCGTTGGGGTCCATGTTGATGAAGACGAATCCGGCATATTCTTCCAGACGCACCGGAACCAGTTGCGCTTTGTCGCTATCGAAATTGGCGACGTTTTCGCAGTTACGTGCATGGGCCAGGTTGCCATCGAGTTTGAATGCCCATGCGTGATACGGGCAGGTAATCACATTTTTTGCTTTTCCTTCACCGCTCAACAACTGATGACCACGGTGCGGACACACGTTATAGAACGCGCGCAAAACCTTATCACGACCGCGTACCAGCACGATGCTTTCGCCAATGATCTCACGCGTCACATAATCATTGGCATTCGCCAGTTCGCTGCTGTGAGCGACGCAAATCCAGCTTTTGGCGAAGACGTTCTCTTTTTCGTGTTCAAACGCGTTCTGATCGGTATAAAAACGGGCAGGAATGGTCCACGCCTCTTGCGGGTTAGCGCAAAAATTTTCGGGTAGTACAAAGTCAGGGCTCAGATTGCTCATAGGGATACCTTTATCGTTAGGATGATGGCGCTCAGTTGTCGCCTTTGAATACGGTTCCCGCAGGGAGCACTGGCGTTTTTTCCAGGGCTTCAACCGGTGTCTGCGGGAGATAATGTTCAACTTGATGAGCCGGAATGTCGGCGTAATCCTGTTTCAGCCAGCGAATAAACCCGCCGACTTTCACCAGTAAAATGACGAGGAAGGGAAGGGCTGTGAGCACGACGGTGGTTTTCATCGTTTCCAGCGAAGCACCGGTAAACAAGATGGAAAGCGGGATCAGAGTGATCACCACGCACCAGAAAAGACGCAGCCCACGGTCAGGATCGTCACCTTCCTGGAGATTACGCGTACTGGTCGCCGCCATGGTGTAGGCCACTGCATCCATATGCGAGGCAAGGAAAATAATCATCACGCCCAGGTATGCGGCGAGGAACAATTTACCGGCTGGCAACGACATCAGAACTTGCTGTACAGCTGTTTCGCCGCCCAGTGTTTCCAGCACCTGTGGGACGTTGATTACGCCATTGATAAACTGATGAATGGCATAGCTTTCCATTACGCCAAAGAAGAACCAGCAACCGACGGTGCTGCCGAGGATCAGTCCCCAGATAACTTCTTTAATCTTACGACCGCGGGAAACGCGGGTGACAAACATTGCTACGCCAGGGGTGTATGAGATCCACCACAGCCAGTAGAAAACGGTCCAGTTGCGGGTAAATGAACCATCGCCAAGCGGATCGGTGAATAAGCTCATTTGCAGGAAGTTTTGCGTGGTCAGGCCGATGGCATTGATGATGCTGTTGGTAATAAATTCGGTTGGGCCGACAATCAGCACCAGTAATGGCAGCAGGAACGCGCCCCAGCCAACCATTTTGCTCAGACGTTGCAAACCGTTGTTGATACCAATCCACGAGCTTAGGCAAAAAATGCCGCCGGAAAGCAGGATCACAAATGCCTGCACGGTGAAGTTATCGGGTAAACCGGTCAGCGCGGAAAGCCCACGGGTAAAGGTTGCTGCGGTAACAACAAGGGAAATGGTCAGTGCGCCGACAGTGGCGATCAGGAACATCAAATCGACCAGTTTTCCCCATGGGCCTTGCGGGCGAACGCCGGTAATAGCAGCAATAATGCCGGAAAGGCTCAGACCTTTGTTTTTCCGCACATGAAAGTGATAAGCCATGATTAATGAGGCCAGCGTATAAGTTGCCCAGGCGCTGATGCCCCAGTGGAAGAAAGAGTAGGGAACGCTAAATTCGAGTGCCTGTTGTGAACGCGGTGCGATATTTAATCCAGGTGTTTGATAATAATAGGCCCATTCAGCAACCCCCCAATAAAGCGTAGAAGAACCTAAACCGGCACAAATAAACATAAACAGCCAGGAGAGCGTGCTGTATTCCGGTTTTCCTTCGCCAAGACGAATATTGCCGTATTTACTGGTGGCTAAATAAATCACCAGTCCCATTGCCAGCAAAACCAATACCTGTACGGCGGAACCTAACGTACGCGTAACAAAATTTGCATGTTACATAAATTAAACAATTAAGAATACGGAAAGCCATAAAACACGAAACGGAAACAATAAAAGGTGAAATGACGCAGGTTATTTACTGCAAAGAACGAATAAAAAAACCGCGTCAGTGACGCGGTTCAAATAAACTGGTTTGACCTTAACGCAAAATAATTTTGCAAATCGCGTCGGCAACCTGTGGCGTGGTGGCATTGCCTTTCATATCAGGTGTTTTCGGCCCGTGAGCAATCACTTCTTCAATTGCTGCCAGAATACCGTTATGCGCTTGCTGGAAACGCTCATCGCCATTGCCGAGAAAATCGAGCATCATTGCCCCGGCCCAAATCGTGGCGATAGGGTTAGCAATATTTTTCCCGTAGATATCCGGCGCGGAACCGTGGACAGGCTCGAAGAGCGACGGGAAAGTGCGTTCCGGATTCAGGTTGGCGGATGGGGCAATGCCAATGGTGCCGGTGCAGGCCGGGCCAAGATCGGAAAGGATATCGCCAAACAAATTGGACGCCACCACCACATCGAATCGTTCCGGCTGCATCACAAAACGCGCGCAGAGAATATCAATATGCTGCTTGTCCCAGCGGATCTCCGGGTAATTCTCGGCCATTGCTTCCACTCGCTCATCCCAGTACGGCATGCTGATGGCTAAACCGTTCGATTTAGTGGCAGAAGTTAGTGTCTTACGTGGACGGCTTTGCGCAAGTTCGAAGGCATAACGCAAAATGCGATCGACACCACGGCGGGTAAATACCGATTCCTGAATGACGACTTCATGCTCTGTACCTTCATTCACTCTACCGCCGAGCGAGGAATATTCGCCTTCGGTGTTTTCCCTGACCACGTAAAAATCGATGTCGCCAGGCTGTTTTCCCGCCAGCGGGCAGGGAACGCCAGGAAAGAGACGAACCGGGCGCAGGTTGACGTACTGGTCGAATTCACGACGAAATTTCAGCAGCGAACCCCACAACGAAATATGGTCCGGAACGGTATCCGGCCAGCCGACGGCACCAAAATAGATGGCGTCGAAACGGCTAAGTTGCTCATGCCAGTCGTCCGGCATCATTTTACCGTGATGGCTGTAATACTCGCAGCTCGCCCACTCCATTTGCTCAAAACTCAAGGCGAAGCCCCAGCGCTCAGCGGCAGCCTGTAACACGCGAATCCCTTCAGGAAGGACTTCTTTGCCAATCCCGTCTCCCGGGATCGCAGCAATACGCATCGTTTTCATCATTGGGTTCTCACTTCCTGACCATCAAAATTGACAACATCACCATCCTATAATTGACTGAAAAGGAATTAATCCCCGTAACTGGTGAAACATAAAACACGAATCATGAATAATTTACCGCTGCTGAATGATTTGCGCGTCTTTATGCTGGTGGCTCGCCGGGCTGGTTTTGCCGCCGTGGCGGAAGAACTGGGCGTTTCACCGGCGTTCGTCAGCAAGCGCATCGCCTTGCTGGAGCAAACGCTAAACGTGGTGTTGTTACACCGCACCACCCGCCGCGTCACCATTACCGAAGAAGGAGAGCGGATTTATGAATGGGCGCAGCGGATTTTGCAGGATGTCGGTCAGATGATGGACGAACTTTCTGACGTGCGTCAGGTGCCGCAGGGGATGCTGCGTATTATCAGCAGCTTTGGTTTTGGACGACAGGTGGTGGCTCCGGCGTTATCAGCGCTGGCGAAGGCGTATCCGCAACTGGAATTACGTTTTGATGTGGAAGACCGACTGGTCGATTTGGTCAATGAAGGTGTCGATCTCGATATTCGCATTGGCGATGACATCGCCCCTAATTTAATCGCCCGCAAACTGGCGACCAATTACCGTATTCTCTGCGCGTCGCCGGAATTTATTGCGCAACATGGCGCGCCGAAACATTTAACCGATCTTTCTGCATTGCCGTGCCTGGTCATTAAAGAGCGCGATCATCCTTTTGGTGTCTGGCAATTACGCAATAAAGAAGGCCCCCATGCGATTAAAGTCACCGGCCCACTGTCGTCTAATCATGGAGAAATTGTCCATCAGTGGTATCTCGATGGGCAGGGGATTGCTCTGCGTTCCTGGTGGGATGTTAGCGAAAACATTGCCAGTGGTCATTTAGTGCAAGTGCTACCGGAATATTACCAGCCAGCGAACGTCTGGGCCGTTTATGTTTCAAGGCTGGCGACGTCAGCGAAAGTGCGGATAACGGTAGAATTTTTACGCCAGTATTTTGCCGAGCACTACCCGAATTTTTCACTGGAGCATGCCTGATTAATGATTCAATTATCGGGTTGATATCAGGTTAAAACCTGATTTTCTCCTTTCTAAGCCGCTACAGATTGGTTAGCATATTCACCTTTAATCGCGCATGATCGAAAGATAATTAAAGAGGTTAATGTGTTCGCTGAATACGGGGTTCTGAATTACTGGACCTATCTGGTTGGGGCCATTTTTATTGTGTTGGTGCCAGGGCCAAATACCCTGTTTGTACTCAAAAATAGCGTCAGTAGCGGTATGAAAGGCGGTTATCTTGCGGCCTGCGGTGTATTTATTGGCGATGCGGTATTGATGTTTCTGGCATGGGCTGGAGTGGCGACATTAATTAAGACCACCCCGATATTATTCAACATTGTACGTTATCTTGGTGCGTTTTATTTGCTCTATCTGGGGAGTAAAATTCTTTACGCGACCCTGAAGGGTAAAAATAGCGAGGCCAAATCCGATGAGCCCCAATACGGTGCTATTTTTAAACGCGCGTTAATTTTGAGCCTGACTAATCCGAAAGCCATTTTGTTCTATGTGTCGTTTTTCGTACAGTTTATCGATGTTAATGCCCCACATACGGGAATTTCATTCTTTATTCTGGCGGCGACGCTGGAACTGGTGAGTTTCTGCTATTTGAGCTTCCTGATTATATCTGGTGCTTTTGTCACGCAGTACATACGTACCAAAAAGAAACTGGCTAAAGTTGGCAACTCACTGATTGGTTTGATGTTCGTGGGTTTCGCTGCCCGACTGGCGACGCTGCAATCCTGATGCTTTCAGCCCGCGTTGTCGCGGGCTTCCCATCTATAATCCTCCCTGATTCTTCGCTGATATGGTGCTAAAAAGTAACCAATAAATGGTATTTAAAATGCAAATTATCAGGCGTACCCTGAAACGGCTGGAATAAACCGTTTTCAGCGCATTCACCGAAGGAGGGAAAAGGATGCTTCAAATCCCACAGAATTATATTCATACGCGCTCAACGCCTTTCTGGAATAAACAAACTGCACCTGCCGGAATATTCGAACGTCATCTTGATAAAGGAACGCGCCCGGGGGTTTACCCACGCCTTTCCGTTATGCATGGGGCGGTCAAATATCTCGGCTACGCTGATGAACACAGTGCAGAGCCTGATCAGGTGATCCTTATCGAAGCGGGGCAGTTTGCGGTGTTCCCTCCAGAAAAGTGGCACAACATTGAAGCCATGACTGACGATACTTATTTCAACATTGACTTCTTCGTGGCTCCTGAAGTCCTGATGGAAGGTGCGCAACAACGGAAAGTCATTCATAACGGGAAATGAATCATGGGCAAAGCAACGTATACCGTGACCGTCACCAATAACAGCAATGGCGTTTCTGTCGATTATGAAACAGAGACGCCGATGACTTTGCTGGTGCCAGAAGTGGCGGCTGAAGTGATAAAAGATCTGGTGAATACCGTGCGTTCTTATGACACGGAAAACGAACATGATGTTTGTGGTTGGTAATTATCACTGATCGTTGATGGCGCAATTTCTGCGCCATCGCAAAAAAATCCTCCGTGATGCTCGTCACAAATCTTGCCCTCCCGATGTTGTGCTATGCTTTTTATCAGCGACTAACCCGCTAATGCAAAACAGATAAGTGAGGAAACAATGGGCATTCTGTCATGGATTATTTTTGGGCTTATTGCCGGTATTCTGGCGAAGTGGATCATGCCAGGTAAAGATGGTGGTGGATTCTTTATGACTATCCTGCTGGGGATAGTCGGTGCTGTAGTCGGCGGATGGATCAGCACGCTGTTTGGCTTTGGTAAAGTCGATGGCTTCAATTTTGGCAGCTTCGTGGTTGCTGTTATTGGTGCGATTGTCGTGCTATTTATCTACAGGAAGATTAAAAGTTAACGCGTAAATTGCACAAAGGCTGCACACAGGCAGCCTTTGCTATTTTTTAGAGGTGACGTTACCACCATCCCAGCTCAGTGCCGAGTACGACAATAATCGCCACACCCATCATAATAATCGTTGTTTTTTTCATCTTTATGCTCCCGGGGCAGCATAGCCGCCAATAAAAAACCATGCTAAAAATACGACCGCTGTAATGAAGATTACAACCGGAAAAATAATACCGATTCGCATGTTATCACCAATCAAAAGGATGTGAATACGCCTCAGGAATGTAGCGCTGGATGCGCGACAAAAGGTGTTTTCTGTTTGTGTTTTTTCTCCTGATACATCGCAATATCGACAGCATGCAGGGCACTGTCTGCATCGGTTGTTTCAGGATCGACTTCTACTATGCCAAGACTGGCACCGGGATAATACAAATCAACATCACCTAAGTGATATTCTCCACGTATTTGCTGTTGAATACGTTCTCGCAGCGACGAAATATCCGCATTCTCGTTGTTTAGTGAAACAACCAAAAACTCATCACCACCGAGACGACCAATAACTTCGCCATTTTGCTGGAGCGTATTAAGGCGCTCGCCAACCTGAATGAGAAACAGATCGCCACTATTATGACCAAAACGATCATTGATTAATTTGAAGTTATCCAGATCGATAAACGCGATCATTATCTTATGGTTAAGATGCCGGGCGAGGGAAAACAGCGTCGTCAGATTTTCAAAAATCGCCCGCCGATTCGGTAGCCCGGTTAACGAGTCGGTATACGATTGCGCAATCAGCGCAGCATTGGCTTCGCGCAGCTGTTCAACCAGTGCCTCTTTTTGAATATATTGTGCAATCAGTCCGGCGAATAACTGTAAAACCTGTTCCGCGCGTTCACTCCACTGGCGCTTCTCACTGCTGGCGGCGCAAAGCGTGCCATAGAATGATCCATCCGGTAAGTGAATTGGCGTGCTCAGAAATGTGGTGATGCCAAGATTGCGTGCCGCAATACAGTCGCCCCAACGGTCAGGGACTTCATCGCTGAAAAAGCAGTTTTCATCAATGGCGCGTTTGCATAACGAGTAATCCCACGAGACGGTAAAATTCTCCGGGATGTGCATTTTCTGGCTGTTACGGGCAAACATAATATGCTGCAGGCGCGCTTCGACATCCACTTTGGTCAGGTAGGTTGATTCCATATCAGTGACCATTTCCAGCATCTCCAGAAGCTGTCGGACCAGACTTTCCAGTGACTGTTCTTTGGCAAGGGATTGCGAGACGCGGGCGATAATCTGATCTGACACGGAACAACTCCAGGATACGGCGGGTAAGTGCTGATTATTTAATCTTTGCAGGCATGATAAAACATCATCAACAAAGATGAAACAAGACGTAATATGTTTTGAGTGAATGTAATAAAAATAGTGCTGCAAAACAAAACGATACCGCGATACTCTAAGCTTGGATAAATATGTGAGATCAATAAATGAAAATTATCAGTTTTGTTCTGCCTTGCTTGCTGGTCCTGGCTGGTTGTTCAACCCCTTCTCAGCCAGAAGCACCTAAACCGCCGCAGATTGGTATGGCAAATCCAGCGTCGGTCTATTGCCAGCAGAAGGGCGGGACGCTCATTCCAGTGTCGACAGCGCAAGGGGTCAGCAACAATTGCAAATTACCGGGCGGTGAAACGATTGATGAATGGGCATTGTGGCGACGGGACCATCCGGCTGGTGAAAAATAACCGCCGGATGCTGTACTAAAATCACAAGCTACGTAGCCAGTCGGCCAGCACCAGCGCATGGTTCTGCGTGGTGTTTTTTGCTGCGTAGAGCAGGGTCAGCGGCTGTTTTTTGGCGATGTCCGCCAGCCGCTTTCCTTCTTGCTCGTGTTGCGCCAGTTCTGCAAGATATTGCTCGCGAAAGGTTGCAAAATCGACGACTTCGCCGTGAAAGGCTTTGCGCAGTTCCGTTGACGGCGTGATTTCTTTATCCCACTCATCAAGGGCTAAATCGGTTTTTTTGATACCGCGCGGCCAGAGGCGGTCGACCAGTACGCGATAACCATCGCTCTGTTCAGCCGGATCATAAACGCGTTTGCACTGAATATTCATCGTGTTTGTTCTCCCTTTCACGCATGATTTGTCACGTCACTATAGCACCGGATATTAGCGAATTTCTTTGTCTCTCCCGGCGCAAAGTCCGAAAATCGCCATCAGTAGTGAAAGTATTGCAACACCCATCAGTGGTACGGACCAGTTACCGTTAGCATCGTGTATTTTACCCATTAGCGGCGGCCCACAGGCTGCCAGCAAATACCCGACGGATTGTGCCATCCCCGAGAGTGCCGCCGCCTGATGCGCAGAACTTGCCCGAAGACCAATGAACGTCAACCCCAGTATCATTGTTGCGCCGGAACCAAAACCGAAAAGCAGAGTCCAGGTGATCGCGTGCGCTGGCATAAAGCAGAGCCCAACAGCGCCCACTGCGCACATCAAGGCAACGAACGCTGCAATACCACGCTGATCTTTCACATGATGTAAGAAAAGTGGGATCAGCAAACCGGGTGCTGCTGTGGCTAGTTGCAGCAAACCATGCAGTGAACCCGCCTGTGCTTCGCTATAGCCGTGACTGATGAGGATCGCCGGAAGCCAGCCAATAATCACGTAATAGACCAGTGAGTTGATCCCAAGAAACAATGTGACCTGCCAGGCAAGCGGCGAACGCCAGATACCCCGAGTATGTAAGGCGCGCGAGGTACTCAAATTTGCATGTTGTTGACTTCGCCACTGTGGCAGCCATAAAAAAAGAGCCAGCAGAGGAAAACACATCAGCATGAGCAACGCGCCTTGCCAGCCAAAACCGTTCAAAGCCAGCGGCACGACCATAGCCGATCCCAGTGCCGCTGCAGCTCCCATTGTCAGGGAATATGCGCCGGTAAGTCTGGCGACGGAATGAGGGAAATCGCGTTTAATTAATCCTGGCAGTAAGACATTGCCTAATGCAATCCCACCGCCAATGACCGCTGTACCGCCAAATAATAAGTAAGGCGAAGGGAGAGAGCGAATTGCGATACCTGCACAGATCAAAAGTAACGCGGCAAACAGGCTACGTTCCATACCAAAACGTCGCGCCACCGGGGCAGCCAAAGGTGAGATTAGCGCAAAGGCCAATAATGGCAGGGTGGTCAATAAGCCGGTTTGCGCTGTCGTCAGCGAGTAAGCGGAACGAATCGTATCCAGTAACGGTGCTGCGCCGGTAAAGGTGACGCGTAATGTTGTGGCAATCATCAGAATGCCAGCGATAAGGACAATCCTGTTTTTGCCGCTTAATGAAGTTGAACAGGTCATATGCTTCTCATTGTTACAAACGAGGCTGTACCTTACCGTTTTTATAGTTATGTTGAATCAAGCTAAAATGACAAATTATCGCTAAATTCGGACAAAATGATGCACAGGTTGAATCTCAATGGCTATGAACCCGACCGACACCATGAAGCCGCGGTCGCATTTTGTATTCACGCCGGAACGGATGAGTTAACCAGTCCTGTACATCAGCACCGCAAAGGACAGCTGATACTGGCATTACATGGTGCAATTACCTGTACGGTGGAAAATGCTTTGTGGATGGTGCCGCCACAATATGCGGTTTGGATACCGGGCGGGGTGGAACATAGCAATCAAGTGACAGCTAACGCTGAACTCTGTTTTCTGTTTATCGAACCCAGCGCAGTGACAATGCCGACAACCTGTTGCACATTGAAAATATCGCCCTTATGCCGGGAATTAATTTTAACTCTGGCAAACAGGACGACGACTCAGCGTGCTGAGCCGATGACCCGCAGATTAATTCATGTCCTGTTTGATGAACTCCCTCAGCAGCCACAACAACAGCTGCACCTACCCGTTTCTTCTCATCCTAAAATCCGCGCGATGGTGGAGATGATGGCGAAAGAGCCCGTCGAGTGGGGGTCATTGGGGCAATGGGCTGGCTTTTTTGCGATGAGTGAACGCAATCTTGCCCGACTGATAGTAAAAGAGACGGGGTTGAGTTTTCGCCAGTGGCGACAGCAGTTACAGCTGATTATGGCGCTTCAGGGATTAGTGAAAGGCGATACTGTACAGAAAGTTGCTCATACGCTGGGGTATGATTCAACAACGGCCTTTATTACTATGTTTAAGAAAGGCCTGGGGCAAACGCCAGGCCGATATATTGCGGGATTAACTACTGTTTCCCCACAATCAGCGAAACCAGACCCGCGGCAATAAGCGGGCCAACCGGTACGCCGCGAAACAGCGCTACGCCTAAAACAGTGCCCACCAGCAGCCCAGCAACCAGTTGCGGCTGGCTGCCCATTAACGTCACGCCGCGCCCACCCAGCCAGGAGACAATAACGCCTACTGCAATTGCCACCAGCGATTTCCAGTTCAGAAACGAGTGAATCAAGGTTGAGGGCGGTAGCGTCCCGCTGGCGATGGGGGCCATAACGCCAATCGTCAGAATGATTATCCCGATACTTAGCCCCTGTTTTTCAATCCACGGGAAAAAGGTGCTTAACGGTGTGACGCGGACAATGATCAACACCAGAATTGAAACGGCGACAGTGGTGTTATGACTGATAAAGCCCAGCGCAGCTAACCCGAGCAGGATCAGCAAAGTGACATCAAACATCGTGGTTTCCTTGCCAAAAAATAATAAGCCTGCTTACTTTACGCTTGCTGCAGGAAGGAAGTAGAAAATCTTTACGTTTTTTGCATAAAAAATCAGGCGAACTGTCATCAAACTGCCATTTGTGCACGCTAACAATAACGTGAAAACAGCTATCTCCCGGGGGCATGCTATGAACGATCAAATGTTCGTCGAGACACTGATTATCACGTCATCGTTTTTTGCCATTGCTGTTGTGCTGGTTTTGTCCGTTCTGCTTATTGAACGGACAGGCTAGTTACGCAGTGCGGCGGAAATTGACCAGTTCTGGTTGCGCAATGCGCAAATAATCCGCGGTTTTCAAAATAACGGATTTATCCAGCATACCTGCATTGAAGGCGATTTCATCAAATCGTTCGAAGAGTAGAGGGTCGGCAACCAGTTTGAGTTTTGGATGGAAGCTGAAAGGGGGGATCGCGCCGAAGACACAGCCTGTGAGTTCATCGACTTCCGCCGGGCTGGCCAACGAAGCGCGTAATCCGCCTATATGGCTGGCGAGTTGGCTCAGATCGGCCTGTTGATCGGCTGCGAGGATCGCCAGAACATGTTGATTTACGCCATTGCCTTTGACTTTACATACCAGTGCCTTAGCTCCCTGGCCTAAAGCGGTGCCACGAATTTCTGACACCGCTTCACATTTACCTACCGCTTCATGGGTAACGACGCGGAAGTTAGCACCTTCTTGTGATAATAAAGCGATTAACCGCTGATGCGTCACGCTTCCTTTAGCCATTTCAGTCATTTCACGCTCCTGAGATTACAAGCAAACAACCACAGAAGGTTATCATGAACGGCTGTTTTTGTTCCGCTTATTGACATATAAACGCTCATCGGAAGCTTTATACGCATCATGTAACGTATCGTTTTCTTTCATCGCGTAAATACCGGAAGAGAAGCCGATCTCTTTCTGCGGCGCGATATGTTGCAGACGTTTTTCGATACGTTCAGGCAGTTGTGCTGCAATTTGCGGCGTCGAATCGACAAGAATGATGCAGAATTCATCGCCACCGAGTCGGATGGCATAATCACTTTTACGAATCGATTGTTTAATCGCCTGAGCTAACAACGTAATCGCTAAATCCCCTTCCTGATGACCGAGGGTGTCATTTATTAGCTTTAACTTGTCCATGTCAATTGCAATAAACATCACCGAAGAACCGGATTGCACCAGTTTCTGCAACCGCTGCTCCAGTTCAGGGGTTAAAATTTTGCGATTATACAGTCCAGTCATCGCATCACTAATATTTTCTCGCGACACATTTTGGTATAAGCGGAAGTGCATCCGCACCATATTCAGCAAAATTAACGCCGTCAAAATCCAGAACAGAACGCTTTTCCACGAAGACGTGATAAAGTAAAGAATATCAATGGATAACGAGACACGAATGCCGCCCGGTAAGTCATGGACGTAACTGACATACTGGAACAGATTATCTTCGCTCTGGTTGATGATAATGTCGCGCCCCGAATCGGTATCGGTTAGCGTGACATTGAGAAAACGCCAGAGGAGAGGGCGGTCATGAGTGTAAAAGATATTCCGCAAATTGTTTTTGTTAATATCCAGCAGCACAATCCCTTTTAGCTGCCCTGCGACATATACCGGCGTCAGCAAACTCATCACGTTCTGTTTAGTACGCTGATCCTGGTAAATGCTCGACAATACGGTACGCCCGGTAAATACCTTTTCAATATCTTTGCGATCGATGCCAATACTTCCTGACTGCAGGAAGGACCAGTTATTCATCGCAAAGTATTCAACATTAACCGGCTCATAAAAATAGACATAGCGGTCATTGAGATCGAGATAATAGTGAAATTTCTCTTCGGCCATCCCAAGACCTGAACCGTAATCATCCTGGTGGCGGTTGCCTTCCACTGCCTGATCAAAAGCGGGTAATAGTGCTGCAGCTTCCACAATTGTGTCGCAGTCAGTGGATGCGGTTTGTAGTGTGCCGCGTAAGCCCGGGTATTTATGGGCAGTCAGGTTTAAGCCATGGGTATTATTGGCAGACTCAAAAGCCTCGCAGATGGCGCGCCGCTGTTCTGGCGACACTTCCGACTGCTCAGCAGCGAGAGCGCGCATCACATGCGCGGCAATACTCTGATTCTGATACTTATCATAAAGAAAGGAGGAGTCTGCTTTCTGCACGATATAGCGCAGATAGGCACTCATTGCTCTGTCGCTGGCGACAAGTTCAAAAATAAGGAAGGAAGATGTCAGCACAATGACACTTGCGGCGATAAAATGCCGGAGCATTCTATGGTGCAATTTCATGATAAATGGCACTCCTTCGGTTAGTGAAACGAGAAAACCAGATAAAGTTCGATTGCGGCCTGGCACGGGGGCGCTAATTATACTCATCTCTGCGCCGCTGGGGAGGGGAAATTTAGGGGTAATAGTAATAAATTGTATGCAAAAGCCACGCAAAAAGCATGGCTCTGAATATTTTTGCACTTAAATATGATGAATAATCACTTTGTTGCCCCCCTCGCTTTTCGCTTCGCGTAAGGCTTTATCTGCTTCCGTCATGACAAGCGAGATATTACGCGTGTCACCCGTTGAAAAAACCGTGCCAATACTGATGGTCATTTGTTCAGGAACATCATATCTGTTACTAAAGCCGGTCAGGAGTTCGACATTTTTACGCATACGTTCCGCAATGATTTTTGCCTGGGCACTATTGAGTTCGGTAAATAGCATGCCAAACACCTCACCCTCCAGTCGCGCTAAAATATCATCGGGGCGGATGCTTTGCTGGATAATATCGACAATTGAAACCAGCACTTTATCACCCACACGATGTCCCCATTGGGCATTGATGCGTTTGAACTGATTAATATCAACCAGCATGACACAGAAGTCCTTAACAACAGGTCGCGACAATAATGACTCTACGCTGTTGAAAAAGTAGCGCCGATTATAAATATTGGTCAGCACATCATGAACTGCCAGTTTGCTGGAGAGTTGCAGTTCCTGAAAAATGTTATAAATCAGAAAAGACACAACAAACAGTTTACTGGAGACTTCAATCCCGCGACTGATGTACCAGATGGTGTAATTATACTCATCCAGAGTCAGTAGAAGTAAGTTGCAGCATAGCGATGCCAGACATAATAATGCTATTAATGGCCATAGTTCGCTGGCTAATCGTGTACGCATGATAATAAAGAACAGTAAAAATGCCCACAGACAAACCAATATTTTTGTATAGTTGATTCCCCAGGTCGCAGTATGGTTGTCAGGACAGTAGTCGACGACATACAAAGAATAGTCAGCGTTATAACTGCTCAGATTGTGTGCCAGAAGGGGAAAAACTAAAAAAGGAATCAGCGCCAGCAACAGGATTCCCGTTTTTTTCTTATTGTTGTCAAGGATGTTGTCTTTTCCATAACAAAAGAGTGCCAGCGAGGTTAAACAAATAAAACTGAGTTGGCGGAAAATATAGAAAATAGAAACATCATTCGACTTTGTCTGGATCAGTGTACTGCCGTTAATTGGTTTATGGATAATTACAATGGTTTCAACTAAATAGATAAGGCCACTTAAAAATGCAAGGCTTAAAATGAGTGTTGGTAAAATTTGTTTGTTAGTGAAATATTTCATTAACATGAAAAGAAAAATGACGGCGTTAAGGAAAAACAAAGCCACAACAACCATCAGGTAATTCATCTGTGGGATGAGTTTTACATTTGTGTTTTCGTTATATAAGGTAGTAATGCAAAATAAAATTAACGTCAGCAATAAACTGAAAATAAAAAAGCTTTGAGCTTTTAATTTTTGTGTACCCATAGAAACCATAAAAAGGAGAGCAATGTGAGTGCTGGATTTTATTGATGGCAGAGATATATAGTTTTGACCAGGATCAATTTTCGTTAACGATAAAAAATATTTAAAGAATAACCCCATGGAAATACGTGTTGACTGAATCATTTTTCCGAATGATTGTTTTCTGGAACTAAATTATGTAAAGGTTATGCTGTCATATTTAAAGCGATTGTAAGCTAATGTATGTAATAAATGAGATAATTTACAGTAAGCTAAAAATCAGCCAGGCGATAATGACCTGGCTGATAGTTTTAGCCTTTAGCTGTTGCATTTTGTTTATGAAGCAAGTAGCGGAAATTTAACTACTTGATTATATGTGATTTATTTTCTTCCCCAAAATCCCCCCAATAACCTTCCCCAAAACAGGTCAGATTATAACCTTCTTCCAGTCTAATCCTCGGTCGTCAGCGTACTCGTCACTCATCCCATCAGTTGTATGACCGAGCAATGTTTTCACATCAATTCCCTGCTTCCTGCTGCCTTATATTCATCAATGAGGACCGCTATCATTTTCGTGTCTACGTCCTTCAATCTTACATGTGGGGCTCGTTCACTAAGAATCTGAGAGCATAAGCGTCTTGAATCAACTGTTGGCTTTTTAATTTCCCCATTCTCAAATCTTTCTTTTTGTATTTCGTTATATCGAACAATCCAGTCCTTAACTCTTATTCCAGCATTGTTTTTAACTTTTGCCTTAATTGCCATATCAATAAGAGCATATGATTGCTGAGTTTCTTGTTCTGCAACCAGACGATTCATTTCAATAGCCGCTGCCTTAGCAGAATCTTCATCAGTGCCGAATCCTACAAAAACACCCGAAGTCGGGTGTCTGTATTGCCAGTATACTTTCGAGGTTCTCTTATCGAGTTTGCAATATAGGTTAGGGATATCAATTTTGTATTTTCTGGGACGAGCTGCCATTTAAAGCTTTCTCCACTAATTGGCGTGCTTTATCTGATAATGTCGATGACACTTCAGGTGTGCTGACCATTCCAATAAAACGAGCATCTTCATCAATCACCCAGCGTCGGCCAAGCTTCAGAGCTGGTGGATAAGTCTGTTTGTGCTTGGCGATTTTATGAAGTGATGATTTGCTTACCGGCTCTCGAAAACCGTTCGGACCTGATGCCCACTCGTAGATAGTTACAATTTGTCCCATGTGTCAGTCTCCACTTTACCGGCTGCACCCGGCTACCGGTGCTGGCGGGGCGGTGTATAGCGGCAAACCTTGCCCACCGCCTGAGAATTGGTTATGTCCGTTATATTCAATTTCGTCACCGTGAGCACATACCCACGCCACAGGCTCGGCGTCCATTGCCGCCAGCGCGATACGGAAAACCTGAGCCGTCATGCTGTTTTCTGAGTGCTCATCGTGAGCCGGGTCAGTGAGAAAGCCCGTGATGAATACTCGAAGCTCATGCTCTTTTGTGATTGGGGTTGTCATATTTTACCGTTCTCCAGTTTTTCTCCCTCGCCAAAAAAATCTCCGTGATACTTTCTCCTAGCTTCCATAGAAACAAGGCCTGCAAGCTCAATATCATCGTACAATCCAAGGGATAGCTTCCTGCCATCAACGCCGATTGTTACGTACCATTTGGAAAACTTTTTATGCCAACTAACACCTTTAATTCCGCTAGTGTTGTGTGAATGAACCTTCTGGTTTCTTGCGTTGTCTGCCCTACTTGCGTTTCTCAGGTTTATCCATCTGTCATCATTTCTTACTCTATTGATATGATCCGCTTCTGTAGGGAATTTCCCGGGCATATACAGAAATGCAAGCCTTCCTGCTTTATATTCCTTACCATTAATTTTTATATGCCTATATCCAGTGTGATGAATGCACCCAGCGATATCTCCACACTTAAAACCTCCCTTTGTATTTTTAATCCGAGTAAATACACCTGTATCTGGGTTGTAATGCAGATGCTCTTTCAAGACGTCCTGAGTTACCAGCGCCAGCACGTTGGCTGGCGTCGCTTCATCGTGAAATGAGTTAAGCGCCGTTATGTCCGCATCAAGCTGGGTGCCTTCAGCGAGTGAGATATCGAAAAGATCGCCCTCTGGCATCACGCTCAGACGCTCATACGCTCCCGTCGCGTTCAGCGCCGCCGCTTTCATACGCTGCGCCAGTTCTGTTGTCATGCTCATGCTGCCTCCCAGCAAATCTGAGTTTTATAGACGCTCTTAACGCGTTGCACTTTTCCGGCAACTTCAAGCTTCTTCAGTCTGCGCAATACGTATGCGGTATCGAGAGGTCGGTAGTTATCTCGAAGCCAGTTCGTCACTACGTAGGTCATGCAGCGACCATGCTCATTCAGCACCTGAATGATTTCTTCATCGGTTGGCTTGTTCATGCTGCTCGCTCCTCGTTATTCACCATCACACAGCATGGAGAATGCTGCCGCTGCCACTCTTGGAACTTGTCCATTGCCAAGGGCTTTAATTCTGTCCACCCGATGGGCCACCCCATGAACCACTCGACCCATTCCGGGTTCAACTGTCCATCCTGGGGTGGCTGCGACCCATCTGGAAGTGGACGCATCTTTATTGCACTTGGCAAGTCCGGAGTTCTGCGTAAGCGCTCGCTTGGACAATCGCCCCGTATTGTTGCTTTCGCTGTAGGCCACAATCCACATCCTGTCTCTTTCATGGGGCGCTCCGCAGTTCGATGCTGAAATACGAAACCACTCACAGCCACACCCCATTTCGGCAAGGTTACCAATGACCACTGCAAGGCCTTTTCCTCTGAGTCGCGGCGAATTTTCCACGCAGACGAATGCAGGTCGTACCTCACTGACGATTCTCGCCATTTCTGCCCACAGTCCAGAACGGCGTCCATTGATGCCGGCACCATGACCATTTGCGCTAATGTCCTGGCATGGAAACCCGCCAGATATGACATCAACAATCCCTCTCCACGGCTTTCCGTCAAAACTGCACACGTCAGACCAAATCGGGAAAGGGCGGAGAATTCCATCGTTTTGTCGTTGCGCGAGAACTTGTGCTGCGTAGGCATCACGTTCAACTGCGCATACTGTTCGCCAGCCAAGGAGATGCCCTCCGAGTATTCCTCCGCCAGCGCCTGCGAAAAGAGCCAACTCATTCACCGTTACCTCCGCGCAGCTGCCTTGCCAGATATTCAAGAGCCATTGCCGGAACGCCGACATGTCCTGTGCACGCAAATTTCGTGAGCAAATGCTCAATGGCTTTATCAACACCCCGCGCCTCAGCTTCTCGCAGGATGCTGTCTGTTGCCGGAGTTTCATGACAGGCACACAGCAATTCATGAATTGTCTGCATATCGACAATATCGCCGTCCGGCTGCTGTGTTAAATTCCACCGCTTATAAATCTGGACTGACTCATCAGCCAGTAATATCGCCGCCGACTTAATCGCCAAATTCTCAGCCACCAAAGCCTTCAAATGCTCCTGCAACTCCACACCCTGTGGACAGTTCGTCACTTCACGCGCTTTCTCAATCGTTGAGTGTGCTGCTGTTAGTTCGCCTGCATGGTCGAGTTACCGGTCTCACCAATTACCGTGATTGCGGTAATGGTCTGAAGATTGACCTGGTTACTAACCCTGAACTGCTGGAGAAAGACATCAATGCCGCGCGTTCTGCTGCATGGTTCTATGCCTCCAAAGGTTGCCTGAAGTACACCGATGACCTGGTGCGCATCACTCAGATTATCAATGGCGGGCAGAACGGCATTAACGACAGACGCGTGCGTTACGCCAAAGCGAAAGCGGTGATTGCATGAGCATTGTAGAAATCATCATTGGTGTCATTGGCGCTATCTGTGTTGCCGCTGCTAGTGGGTTTGGTCTTGGCCACATTCACGGTACCAGCAAAGCAGAAGCGAAAGCCGATCAACAACGCACTGAAGAAAACGCTGCCGCCATGAAAAAAGCTGCAGATCGTTGTGTGGAAGTCATCAAGGAGACAAGAGATGTGCAGGAGAATGTTAGTCGCATGCCTGATGACGATGTTGATCGCGAGCTGCGCGAAAACTTCACCCGCCCCGGTGGTGATTGATACCGGTTGCCTGTGGGCACGGATTGTCTATCTGACCAACAGCGATATTGACCTGCTGGATAAGCAGACGAAGCGCGACATCCTAGCGCATAACAAAGCGTGGCAGGCGAACTGTCAGAAAAAATGAACTAATTAATGCAGTTTATAAAAAAATCTCTTCTGCGCATAAAAGATAACTTTCGTAAAAAGTTATCCCAAGCTCTGCAATAACTATTGGATTTTTAGAATTCACTTCTTGTCCTAAGTGCGACTGAGGAGGGTTGTATGTGATCCCACGGTTACGACATGGAACTGCCTCTACTGAGCTTTGAGTAACTTCAACTCTCATTGGTGAGCCTGGAACGATTGTTGCACCACCATTACTATCAAATGAAATTGATTTGATGTGAACCATGCCACCTTGCTTTTCTGGATAGATACTAAACCCGCCAGGAACATATTTAGAGGTATCAGCAATCCCATGATGTGCTGAATTTCTGGCTTGCTTGAGATAGATGAGTAAACTATCAGAATCACGCAGGTAGTTTGTTTTTGATGAAAATGAAGGGTATTTCTTGTGCTGCGCAGCAGCTACTTTTATCTTACCGTATACGTTTTCAATGCGGCTCAAAAAATCGCTCCAAGCCTCATCGTACTCATCATATGACTTAGCATTCTTCATACGCTCAACGCAGCGCTTTGCTCTTACCAATTCTTTTCTTGAAGGAAGTAAGTCCATTACCGTCACCATTTTTAGTAGAAATGAAAAGCAAAGCTAACTCTTCATGAAACTTTAATCAATTAGCCAATAACCGAACTACAAATTATCCCCACAAACGGATAAGACAATCAATATACCCTCTAAAGGATAAAACTATGACGCCATTAGTTCTGACAGCAGAGCAGATAAAATCTCTTGCAGAATTTGCGGAGCAGGAAGGTCAGCCGTTCTATACCATCACCCACTCAACCATCCCTGAGTTTGAATCAGAAAGTGGTGATGTTGTTCCGGCATATGAAGGGCTGATTGCCTACTCAGAGTCAGAGGAACACGGCGTTCTTCAGCTCGACGACTGAACTGCCATTACAGAAGCTCTTCATTCAGGGGCTTCGATAATGACCTTGAAATCTATGGCCTTATCCGAGCATACTTTAGCAACCCTCCGTGTTGGTGGGGTGTTAAAGGGGATTGTTATGCTTGATAATTATTTCTACGATAAAAGTGGTTTTGAGCAAAAAGACGAAGTTAAGCGAGAAAAAGCAGTAGCTGCTGTACTTGAAATCCTTAAAGTTTCTGCTGGTCACTCACCAAGCCACGTAATTATTAGTGCTCTTAAGAACGAAGTAAATGAAGCAGCGGATGCGATTCAAGGAGCATTGGATAAAAAGTAACTGAGATGAAATAACATAAACCGCCTATGGGCGGTTTTTTACTGCCATCACTGTGGGTAGGCTCATCCTAATAGCAATATCCCCCGCAAGGGATAATTAACGTGATATCCCCGTCGGGGGATAAAATCATATTTAAGCCACTGGTATCCGCTGGTGGCTTTTTTATTGGAGTGAATATGGCATCCAATTCACCGTGGCATAGCCTCTATAATTCCAAGCGCTGGTACCGACTCCGATATCACCAGCTTCAGAAGCAGCCTCTCTGCGAGTTCCACCTCCGGCGCAATCAGGTTATAGCCGCCACGATCGTTGACCATATCACCCCGCACAAGGGTAACGAGGCGCTATTTCATGACCAGGACAATCTTCAGTCACTCTGCAAACGTTGCCACGACTCGGTAAAGCAGAGGATGGAGAAGGGTGGAACGGTCACCGAGTTCGATAATAAAGGCCGTGTTATCTGGTAACAGGAGTAGTTGATGCAAGACATGAAGATTGAATACCGTGATGGGAAGTTGATTGAGTTGAGCATTGATAGCGTGAGCTTTAAACATGCCACTGCAGTCTCCTTCAATCATGAGGTCGTTGAGATGCTGCCTACCATTACCCTCACATTGCCAATCGGCGTTGGTGATCGTCTGGTGCCCTCTGGCATACCTCACTCAAGCTTACACGTAATTGAGAAATGATATCAATTCTCATATTTATTTTGGTAAGGGAGGGGGTGGGATAAAACTCTGGTACCAAATTCTTAAAGACCGCGCCCTCAACTCTTTTTTTAAAAACGTCCAGAAAAAAAGGAAAAACCGATGGCACAGCGAGGCAGAAAGTCTCTGGCTGCGACGTCTGCTGTCTCGTTGCCGGCACTGGCTGAAAGCAGGCTGCAGCCGTCCATTCATCTGAGCGATCCGGAAATTAATGTATGGGTAAGGCTCGTTAATGACAATCCAGCTAGTTCATTCACTGAAACTCATCGAGACATGATGGAGATGTACTGCCGCCATGTTGTTCAGGCCAGAATAATCACCACTCAGCTTGAAGAGTTTGAACTGGAGTGGCTATCGCGCGAGGACGGACTTAAGCGGTACGACAAGCTTCTTGCCATGCGCGAGCGTGAAGTGCGTTCGGCATCTTCACTGGCAACACGTTTAAGGATCACCCGCCAGGCTACTGCCGACCCAAAAACAGTTGGCCGAGCGCACAACAATCTGGCTCGGGAGAAAAAACCCTGGGAAATTGATTAAGGCTCTTTGATGGCAAAAAAAAATCTGACAAGAGCCGAGAGAAATATTCTCTGGTGCGAAAGAAATATTGTTATTCCTGAAGGAAAGTTCGTGGGCCAGCCACTGAAAATGGCTGAGTTCATGAAGGATGATTTTAGGGCTATTTTCGATAACAAGCATGGCACACGTCGCGCAATTATCAGCCGTGGGCGAAAGAACGCCAAAACGGTAGAGACCGCCATGCTGATGCTGCTCTACCTGGTGGGGCCGGAGGCGGCGCCGAACTCGCAGCTGTATTCTGCCGCACGCTCGCGTGACCAGGCGGCCATTCTGTTTAACCTGGCCTCCAAGATGTGCCGGATGAATCCGGTGCTCATGCAGTATGTGGCGATAAAGGACTCGGCGAAAGAAATTCACTGCCCCGAACTGGGTTCTTATTATCGGGCGCTGAGCGCAGAGGCCACGACTGCCTATGGTTTCTCGCCTCGATTTGTCGCGCATGATGAACTGGGACAGGTTCGTGGGCCCCGTGATCCCCTTTATGAAGCACTGGAAACTGCGACTGCTGCTCAGGATAACCCTATCTCGGTGATTATCAGCACTCAGGCGCCCGATGCGAGCGATCTACTCAGCCTGCTGATTGATGATGGACTGACCGGTGCTGACCCGCGCACGGTGGTCCGTCTACAGACGGCCCCGGAAGATATCGATCCTTTCTCCGTTGACGCCATAAGGCTGGCAAACCCGGCCTTCGATGTGTTTATGAACCAGAAAGAAGTGCTTGATATGGCCGCCAGCGCGAAGCGCCTCCCGTCACGACAGGCTGAGTTTGAGAACCTTGTGCTGAATCGCAGGGTTGAAGCTAAAAGTCCTTTCGTCAGTCAGACAGTCTGGCACATGAATAAAGAAGAACCCGGCGAACTGGCAGGGGCTACCGTCTGGGGCGGGCTGGACCTTTCCAGTGTCTCGGACCTTACCGCACTGGTACTCAACACAACCCAGGGTGATGTGCACTGTAAGTTCTGGCTACCTGAAGAGGGGCTGGCGGACAAGGCGCGTAACGATCGAGTGCCTTATGACATCTGGGCCAGGCAGGGTTTTCTCAATACGACACCCGGAAAGGCCATTGAATATGCATTTATTGCGCGCGAAATGCGGCGCGTTTTCGACATTTGCAATGTCAGGGCGCTGGCGTTCGACCGTTACAACATGCGTTTCCTTCGCCCACATCTAATAGACGCAGGATTCACGGAAACTGAGCTCGAGCGGTTCGTGGAATTCGGCCAGGGCTTTGTCTCCATGTCACCTGCGCTGAGGGAGCTGGAAGCCAAGCTACTCGGAGCGCAGCTTAAACATGGCAACCATCCGATCCTCGAAATGTGCGCCAAAAACGCCACGGTTATTTCTGATCCCGCCGGAAACCGAAAGTTTGTGAAAGGTAAATCAAGCGGGCGTATCGATGGAATGGTTGCTCTGGCGATGTCAATCGGCGCCCAGACGAGTGATGAGGTGGAGGATCCAGGCGACGTCAATGATTTCATTTATAACTTCTTGAGCGTGTAAAAATGGCAGATACCGATTACAGCATTGACCTGCGAACGCGATCGCCATTCTGGGCGCGCATGGCCTCCATCCTGACAGGGGGCCGCCTTGTGACGCCTGACAAGGGCTCGCAGATGGCAGGAACGTCCGCGCACGGTGTGGTTGGCGACTCCGTAGTGACTGACGAGCGAAATATGCAAATCAGCACTGTGTGGGCATGCATCAGGCTTATCTCTACCGTGACCGCATCATTACCCCTTGATGTCTACCAGACCAAAGACAATCAGAGAAGCAAGGTACCTGGCACACACCCTCTCGCGAGGTTACTGCGCTTCCGTCCCAACAATTTCATGACCGCGCTGGAGTTTCGTGAGGCCATGACCATGCAGCTTTGTGCTTATGGAAACGCCTACGCGCATGTGGAGCGAAACAGCGTCGGCGACGTTATCAGCATGGTTCCGCTGATGAGCGCCAATATGGAAGTGCGGCTCAGTGAAAACGGCAAAACCATTATCTACCGCTACCAGCGTGATACTGAATATGCCAATTTTTCGCAGAAAGAAATTTTCCATCTTAAGGGTTTTGGCTTCAACGGACTGACCGGCCTGTCTCCGCTGGCGTTCAGCGCGAAGTCTGCAGGTGTCGCCATTGCCATGGAAGACAATCAGCGTGAGTTTTTCGCAAACGGCGCGAAGTCTCCTCAGATTCTGATGACCGATGGCAAGGTGCTTACCAAAGAGCAGCGTGGACAGCTGGAGGAAAACTTCAAGGAGATTGCTGGCGGCCCGGTTAAAAAGCGCCTCTGGATCCTGGAGAGCGGTTTTACGACTCAAGCTATTGGCGTCTCTCCTCAGGACTCGGAAATTCTGGCCGCGCGAAAGTTTCAGGTTGCCGAGCTGGCGCGGTTCTATGGTGTACCGCCGCACCTGGTCGGTGATGTGGAAAAAACAACATCGTGGGGCTCGGGGATTGAGCAGCAAAACCTGGGCTTTCTCCAGTACACCCTCAAGCCCTATCTCGATCGGTGGGAGTACAGCATTGAACGCTGGCTGGTTAAAGAGTCCGAACAGGGCACTATTCACGCTGAGCATAACCTCGATGGGCTGCTGCGCGGTGATTCAACAAGCCGGGCATCGTTTATGCAGATCATGGTTAACACCGGGATCCGAACCGTTAACGAAGTGCGGCGACTGGACAACCTGCCGCCTCTGCCAGGGGGTGACGTTGCCACCCGCCAGTCGCAGAACGTACCCATTACCGACCTTGGAACAAACAATAAGTCCCTCAATGAAGGGACTTAATTTTTATGGGGGCCATGATGCCTGACATTCACAAAACACTGGCTTTTGACCAGACCGAAATTAAGTTCACCGGCGACGGTGAAAGCGGCATCTTTGAGGGGTACGCCTCCGTTTTTAATAATACTGATTCTGACGGCGATATTATCCTTCCCGGCGCATTCAGCGGTGTTATTTCCGGTCAGAGCCGTAAGGTGGCGATGTTCTTTAACCATCAGACGCGCGCTATCCCGGTCGGCAAATGGGATTCCATGCATGAGGATGAAAAAGGTTTGTTTGTCCGTGGGCAACTCACTCCAGGACTAAGCCTCTCTGAAGACCTGAAAGCGGCGATGAAACATGGCACCGTTGATGGGATGTCAGTGGGATTCTCTGTTGGCCCTGATGATTACACCGTTGGTTCGTCCGGCCTCATCTTCAAAAATATTTCGTATCTGCGGGAAATCAGTGTCTGCACTTTCCCGGCCAACGAGCTGGCGGGTATCACCGCCATGAAGTGCATCGACAGTATCAAAACCATTCGTGACGCGGAGGCCTGGCTGAGGGATTCAGTCGGCTTAACGCGCGCAGAAGCGCAGGCCTTTATTGCCCGCGTGAAGTCCGCAGGCCGGAGCGAGTCCGGTAGCGGCGACATTGACGCGCTGGCACAGCGCATAACTTCATTTGCCGCTAATCTGCGGAATACATAACGGAGTACCACATGTCTGAATTAGCAACCCTCGAAAAAGCGATTGAGAATTCACAGAAAGAAGTGAAAGAACTCATCGAAGAGCAGCGTAAATCCATCAGCCAGAACGGCGAAATCAACAAACAGCTGCAGACCGACCTGACCAAAGCGCAGGAAGAGCTGAAAACCACCGGCTCCCGCCTGTTCGATCTGGAACAGAAGCTGGCCGGAAACTCACCTGACCAGACCACCCAGAAGTCCTTTGCGGAGCGCGTTTCTGAAGACCTGATGAAAGGCTGGGACGGCTCCCGTACCAAAGCGAAAGTCACCAGTTTCGATAAGGCGATCGGTTCTGGCGCTGCATCCGCCGGTGTGCTTGTACAGCCCCAGCAGGTACCTGGTATTCTGATGCCGGGCCTGCGTCGCCTGACCGTTCGTGACCTGCTGGCACAAGGGCGCATCACCAGTAACGCGCTGGAATATGTGCGTGAAAATGTGTTCACCAACGCCGCCGCACCGGTTGCTGAAGGTACCCTCAAACCAGAGAGTAATATCACGTTCACCAAAGAAACAGCGAATGTCAAAACCATTGCCCACTGGATCCAGGCATCACGCCAGATTATGGATGACGCCCCGGCGCTGCAGTCCTATATCAACTCCCGCATGATGTACGGTCTCGCGCTGGTGGAAGAGAATCAGATGCTTAACGGTGATGGCACCGGCGACAACCTCCAGGGGTTGAACGTGGTGGCGAACGAATACGAAACCGCACTTAACGCGACCGGGGATACTGGTGCTGATGTTCTGACGCATGCCATCTACCAGGTGTCGCTAAGTGAGTTCGAAGCCGACGGCATCATTCTCAACCCGGCTGACTGGCATCGCATCGCATTGCTGAAGGACGCCAATGGCAATTACATCCTCGGCGGCCCTCAGGCGTTTGCGTCAAAAGTGCTCTGGGGCCTGCCGGTTGTATCAACAACCGCGCAGACGGCAGGAAAGTTCACCGTTGGTGCATTTGGCCTGGCGTCTCAGGTGTGGGACCGCATGGATGCCACTATCGAAATCAGTAACCAGGATCGCGATAACTTCGTTAAAAACATGCTGACCATTCTGTGCGAAGAGCGTCTGGCTCTGGCGCACTACCGTCCCGCAGCTATCGTCACTGGCGATATTGCGATTTCTTCCGGCGAATAACAGCAGGGCGCGGTCAGAAATGGCCGCGTTTACGATATGAAAATTAAAGCTCTCCGTATGTTCTCACATTACCACCTCGGAACTGTATCCCAAGGCGAGAGCCGGGTGGTGAAGAAAGAGATCGGCGACGCGCTGGTGAAACTGCGCCTTGCCGAAGAGATTGAACCCGAAAAGGCGGAAACTTCCGTTCCTGAAAAGCCTGTAAAAACCAAAGCCGGGGGTAAAGGTGGAAATAAGCGCGGAGCAGATGGCGCTGATAAAGGCGCATCTGAGGGTTGATAGTGACGCTGAAGATTCGCTAATCACCGCTTATACATCAGCGGCCGTCGATTATGTTGAGCAGTTCTGCGACGGCGCGCTGGTGGAATCGTTAACGCCGCCGGAGGAAGGGGAAATGCCACCTCGTGAGATCCTGTTTACTCCCGGTATCTGGGCAGCAATGCTTTTGCTGATTGCACACTGGTATGCGAACCGCGAAGCAGCAGCGCAGAACCTCACGGAAATGCCTTTAGGTGTTGAGGCGCTGTTAATACGGCACCGGAGGTGGCACTGATGGCATGTTCCGGGTGCGCCGCCCGTCGAGAGTGGCTTAAAAAGTGGATGAAAATCGCCTATGAACGAGCAACAGGTAAAAAATCTGCTGGCAGCAATGACCGCGCAGACCAACGCAATGAACCGCCTGGCGGAGTCAAATGAAGCCCTGGTCGCTTTACTCTATCAATCCCTCGCTGATGACATCGAAACGACAACGTTAGATTCCCCGGTGCCGACCTACCTAAGCGGAAAGCCCAGGGGGTAGCGATGCAGGCTGGAAAGCTCAATAAACGAATCACGCTTCAGAAGCCTGTTAAAACCCAGAGCCCTGTTACCGGCGCAGTAGTTAGTGGATGGGCTGATGTGTCTGAGCTTTGGGCTAACGTTGCCGATTTGTCAGCCCGTGACTTTGTTGCCGCGCAAGCGGGGCAGAGCGAGGTAACAACGCGGATCACTATCCGCTGGCGTGATGATGTCACGGATAAGCATCGCATTCTTTACCGTGGGCGTGTTTACGACATTCAGGGTGTACTGGAAGATGATAAAAGCGGACGGGAATATCTGACGCTACCCTGCTCGCGAGGTGTTAACGATGGCTGATGGCATTGATTTTAGTATAACCGGGGTCGATTCACTTCTGGGGAAGCTGGACAGTATCAGCGATGATCTGCGCCGCCGTGGTGGTCGGGCAGCACTTCGTAAGGCGGCAAATGTGATTGCCGCTAAAGCCAGAGATAACGCAGCCCGTGTGGATGATCCGCTAACCAAGGAATCGATTAGCAAAAATATTGTGGCCAGATGGAGCAATGTTACATTCCGAAGAACCGGTAATCTGGCTTTCAGGGTTGGCGTTTTGGGCGGAGCCATTTCGTATGCTGATTCAAGAGAAAACAGGCGGAAAGGTCGTGCGGGAAGATTGTATTACACCCCCGGCAATTCACAAAATCCAGGCGGGAATACCTGGTACTGGCGTTTTTTGGAGTTTGGCACAGAAAATATGCCAGCCCAGCCCATTCTTCGCCCGGCAGCGCAAGGCAGTGTGGACGAAGTGGTAAGCGTATTCGCCTCGGAATACGAAAAGTCTATTGACCGTGCCATCAGGCGCGCGGCGAAAAAAGGAGTACCCCCGTGATTGCGCCGATCTTTATCGTCTGCGCCGCAAGTCCTCCGGTGGTTGCGCTACTGGGCGGTGACACACTGCGCCTGTATCCGTTCGGCCAGCAGGACGACAACGTGGTCTATCCCTATGTGGTCTGGCAGAACATCACCGGTTCTCCGGAGAACTACCTTGCCCAGCGCCCTGATGCAGACTTTTTCACGCTGCAGGTGGATGCATATGCCGACACAGTGGATGAAGTGATTGCCGTGGCTACTGCGCTGCGGGATGCCATTGAGCCGCACGCGCATATCACGCGCTGGGGCGGACAGGAAAGAGATCCCGAAACAAAACGCTATCGCTATTCGTTCGATGTGGACTGGATAGTCAATCGATAAGAACCTTCCCAACCGGCCTTGAGCCGGTTTTTTTATGACCGGAGATAATAAATGTCTGTATTAACTCAAGGCACACAACTCTTTGTGCTTGCCAGTGGCGCGGTGAGCGAAATCGAGTGTATCACTGCATTTTCGCCTGGTAGTAACCCTGCCGACCAGATTGAAGACACGTGTCTTTCTGAAAAGTTTGACCGCTCCTATAAGCGGGGCCTACGAACTCCCGGGACCGCCTCACTCACTCTGAATGCCGACCCAAAAAATACCAGCCACGTGATGCTGCACAACCTGTCGATTTCCGATGATGAGAGCGATCAGGATCTGACGTTTGCGATTGGCTGGGCCGATGGTACAGCGTCACCAACAGTTGCTACCGAAGAGGCAAGCGGTGCTGTTGATGGGCTGGTGCTCCCGGACAGCCGTACGTGGTTTGTTTTTAAAGGTTACGTCTCCGACTTCCCTTTTGATTTTGCAGCAAACACGGTCGTCTCTACCTCCGCATCTATCCAGCGTTCCGGTTCTGCGGTGTGGGTTCCTAAGGCAGCTTCTTAAACTGATGGGGCTTGATGCCCCATTTCGAGAGACAAAAATGAAATTAACGCTTGAAGCACTCAAGGAGTCCGGCGCGTTTACCGGCCGTCCGGTTGAGAAAGAGATATCCTGGAAACAGGGCGATAAGAAAATCACTGCGACCGTGTATGTTCGCCCGATGGGGTATCACACAGCGACGTCCGATGTACTGGCATTTGGGGGTAAGGTGGATGGTGTGGCAGGACGCATTGCAGCATCTATCTGCGATGAACTGGGTAAGCCTGTCTTCACCCCGGCAGACATCACTGGTGAGGCCGACCCTGAGCGTGGTGCGCTGGATGGTGGTCTGACGGTTGCGCTACTGTTGGCTATTCAGGAAGTTAACGATCTGGGAAAGACTTCGAGCTCAGCGCCGAAGACGAATTCTGGTGCGAGCTCGTCCTCAACGGAATCGGAGGTAAAACGATCGCCGAAGCGCGTGAGTCGCTCTCATTCAAAGAGTCCCAGCTCTGGGCAAAATACCGGGAAAGATATGGAAGCCTGAACCCGATGATGCGGGTTGAGTGGGGGGCTGGGCTGGTGGCCAGCATGATAGCCAACGTCAACAGAGACCCCAAACATCCACCATTCACTCCGACCGATTTCACACTGCACTTCACCAAAGTCAAAGCTGTTGATGGGCCAATCTCGTTATGGGGATCGGCGTTGAAAACACGCCCAGCGGCATGCAGTCGCAGGTTGTTTTCCTCGCTGACCGCTTTGCAGTGACAACGGCTGTCGGCGGCGTGACGACGCTACCGTTCGTTATTCAGAACGGGCAGACGATAATCCGGGATACAGTAATCGGTGATGGAACTATCAGCAACGCCAAAATCGGTAACTACATTCAGTCCAATAACTATGTCGCGAACACCAGCGGCTGGCACATCAATAAAGCCGGAACATTTTATATAAATGGCAGCGCGGGAACCGGTCGGATGGTTATCAGTAATACATTGATTCAGATTTACGATAACAACAACGTTCTGCGCGTTCGTATGGGCTTATGGTAAGGAGTTGATTATGCCTCAAGGGGTACAATGCTGGGATGCATCAGGCAATCTTGTCGCTGACATTGGTGATTATAATTGTCGTTATGTGGGCTCTCTGGTTATTTCAGTCCCTGCAAGTGCGACGGTCGTTACCACAAGTTATGCAGGTGCAACAGCAGCTGGTTACTTTGCGGTGCCAGTATCGGTATCAGCTGGCCGTGAAATTGGTTATTACTACTGTCGGGCATACGATGGAGGAATAAGAACATTTATTCTTTTAAAATATGCTTATGCCCATACAGTGACTGTTAATGTGTACGCATTTATATGAGCGGATTCCAGTCCTTTAATACAGCAGGCGCGAAGGTGGTCGACTCTGTCTTTTACGGTACTTATTATCGTGATTCAAAAGTTTACTCGACCATTTCCGATACTGGCTATTTCGAAATTTCAACGCCACTTGGAAACGGTACGGATATGGGATTTGCAATAAACCCTTTTCCTTACAATAACGATTTGCAGTGGTTCAAGTTCAATAACAATGCGAAGGTTATCTTCGGTTACCCTTACATGACGGCTAATGCGGGAACAATGGCTCGTACTGGCTATGATGTCACAACCACAAGTGGCTATGTCGATGTGTTCAACGCCCAGGGAAAGCTTGTCTGGTCAGCCGTGACAGCTGCAAAAGTACCGCGCGTGACAGGCTTCTTTGAAATACCTGCAAATTATGATTTAGATAACACAGCCTATTCACAGAGCATTGGAACAAACAGCTGGTTACTGGCCAGCGATTGTCCGGGGAATCTCAATACTGACGGTACTGTTTCAGGGTATTCAGGTTTGTTTTTTAAATTCTCGGGAGGAATGTTGCAGGCTGTCTGGATAAATCGAAATCAGGTGTCGTGGGCAAATACCTTAAAGCCATACGGACTGAAAATCCCATTCGCTATTCTGCCGAATCTATAACGATATAGTCGGTTCAAACATTTATTAAACTTCAAACCCGCTCCGGCGGGTTTTTTTATGTCTGGAGTAAATATGATTTATAACACCGGAACCATCAGCATCAACGGTAATACCGCAACAGGCACCGGAACGAACTGGACAGCGGCGGCGAGCCAGATTCGCGTTAGCCAGACGATTATTGTCATGTCTAACCCAGTTCAGATGTTCCAGATTTCATCCGTGAATAGCGCCACGTCAATGACGGTAACACCTGCTGCATCACCGTCGCTGAGCGGCCAGAAGTACGGCATTCTGGTATCAGACAATATCTCGGTTGATGGGCTGGTGCAGGCCATGTCTCAGCTCATTAATGAGTACGACGAGAATATCGGAGCATGGGAGACGTTCGCCAGCACCTCAGCGAACCAGCTGGTCACTGTGACAATCAACGGCACCAGCCTCAGCATTCCGGCCATCGGCGGCCTCGCCCGGAAAGGGGCAAACAGCGATATCACAGAGCTGAAAGGGTTAACTACAGCACTGAGTATTGCCCAGGGGGGAACCGGCGCAAAGACAGCCGCAGACGCTCGCACAAACCTCGGTTTAGGAAGTAGCTCAACTCTTGACTATGTTTCAACACTTTATGAAACGGGTAATTCTCAAAAAGCTTTAAGAGTTGGTTATTTTGGCTTGGGCAGTGAAAATGGTATTTCAGTACCTGATTATGATAATGCAAATAATATCGTCTATAACGGCTTTTATGCCGGAAGAGGGACTTCGGCCAGCAATTACGCAGATGCTTATTCACCATTACTCGCTATGTCTCGTGATGCACGTGGTGTTTCACAGTTGCAAGCTACAACTAATGGTCGCCTATTTCTTAGGGGAGCTTGGGAATCTGCGTGGACTAACTGGCGCGAAGCTTATACAACAGGAAACACAACAAAAGCCAGCGATGGTACGCTTAAAGCAGCCTCTCCGATCGTGCAGGTCTATAGTGATGGTTCCTTCCAGCTCAACGATGAATCTGAAGGGTGTGCTGTTAGTCGTTTGAGTGTTGGAGAATACCTGATTGTGGGATGCACTGGCCTGAACGCTGATGCCGCGTGGGGAGGCATAGACGGCGGCTTTGATATCCCCATTGACCGCAACAAGCAGCCGCTGATTTGGCTTGATTATGAAGTTAATGCGGACGGTTCCATTTTGGTGAGAACTTATCATCGCACATATCCAACCGCCCCAGTATTCGCCAGAAATGAACGAGACGGAATCGAAGAGGGGGAGCCGGTAGATATCCCTGCCGATCAGTTCGTTTCCGTGCGCGTAGAAATGCCATCGGACAGTATCTGGAATCAAAAGCAGGAAGATGCAATTGATGCGATGATGAAATTCGAGCCTGAAAAGCCGACTGTTCTTCAGCAGGACTAACTAAAAGTGCCGCAGTCGCGATGATTATCGTAACGGGCTGCGGCAGTGGCCAGGTTGTTCATGCCCTGGCACGTGCAAAAAGTATATAAGTTAATAATGCTGTCACCACATGTTTTGCCCGATTTTGGTAGCCGTACTGATAGCCTCAGCCGGTTCTTTGAATAATCGTGCAGTAGCCAGTCCCCATCTTCCATCTTTGTGGATCATCAGAAAGTAGTCGGATAACTCCTGCTCATCTCTGATTACGGCAAAGGTGAGCATATCCGACGATGGCGTGGGTAGGGTGTTATCTGGTGGAAAGTAGATTCTGACACCTGAGATAATGATGTTATCGATATCCATCAGTCGGCCACCATCCACATATCAGCCTCTTCAAACATTTCCTCCAGCATGCGGTTAAGCCGCTCTTTCTCTGTTTTCGTACAGTCACTGTTTAGGGCGTTCGCCTGCATCGGTTTCACCTTCACATCTGCATCAGGAAAAATCCGGTGAACACGTTTAGTAAGCTCTGACAGGATGATTTCACGAGCACCCGGAAGTCCTGCCACATTGCGCTTGTCGTAAACCAATTCCACAAACATTTTAGCTTTTCTCTTTACTGGTTGGATATACAGTATTTATACTGTGTTTTTATCCAGTGTCAAGAGTGGGGGCAACCATGGGTTTTCCATCGCCAGCAAGAGACTACGTAGAGAAAGGCATATCGCTCGACAGCGAACTTATCAGCCACCCGTCAGCTACTTATTATGTCAGGTCTGAGGTAACGCACTGGCGAGCCGGTATCAAACAAGGAGCCTTGCTTGTCGTCGATTCTTCACTGAAACCATGTGACGGGTCGATTGTGGTATGCGATATCGATGGCGAGTTCGTGCTGCGTTATTACCGGCAGTACCCAGAACTACATCTTGAGAGCCTGGAGAATGGCAGGGTAGACACTGTCAGGTTTATGGAGGATGGTGCTTCGATTGACGTATTTGGGGTGGTGACATATATCATTAACGATGCGCGGTCGGGTGAGTTCGATGACAACCCGGCGATCTGAAAGTAGGAGTCCACAGTTTCAACCAAAGACTTCTAGTTTAAATATGATCCATAAAAAACCAGCCATAAAAGGCTGGTGTTCTGTAATTTCTGGCCGTCGCCGAGAATTTAAAGCTATGCAGACTATAAAACTGTTGCCGCTAAATAGATTTAGCTAGTGCCAAAATACTTTTGACACTGCCAGGCATCATGCCGACTACAACACTCACCACCCCGGCCCATAAACTCTCAACACAGCAAGACGAGAACACAACTACATGGCGGATAGATTTACTCATAGACTTCCCCTTATTGGCATAATCATTTAACAGAACACTGAGGTAACGCAACAGGACGATTATCAGAAATGCCGGGATGAGTAGTGTTGCCACGGGATTCGAACCCATGCATGCACTAGCTAAACCTACTATATGTGATATTACATAATTGCTTAAATATAGTAAAGAATTCTTCCCCAAAATGACAAACAATAGTTTGAAAACATTAGGTATTTTTTACCACTCAAAATAGGATAAAATCAGCCAGAAACTAATCGTAACTGGCTGATATATATGGTTAAGTTTATTATTCAGGCATCCTGCTTATGAAACAGTTCACGGAACACCGGATAAATATCATCCTGGTCGCGGATGTGCTGCATCGCAAAGTTGTCGAAAGTAGATTGCAGATGCTCATATTCTCGCCACAATGTCTGATGTGCACGACGGGTAATTTCGATATAGCTGTAATAACGAACAACAGGTAATAATTTTTTCGCCAGGATTTCATGGCAAAGCGGAGAGTCATCGGCCCAGTTATCGCCGTCCGATGCTTGTGCAGCGTAAATATTCCACTGTGCCGGGTTATAACGCTCTTTCACTACCTCATCCATCAGTTTCAGGGCGCTGGAAACAATGGTGCCGCCTGTTTCCTGCGAGTAGAAAAACTCATGTTCATCGACTTCTTTCGCCTGGGTATGATGGCGGATGTATACGACTTCCACGTTCTTATACGTTCTGCTGAGGAACAGATACAGCAGAATATAAAAACGCTTAGCCATATCTTTAGTGGATTGATCCATTGAACCGGAAACGTCCATCAGGCAAAACATCACTGCCTGGCTGGAGGGATCGGGCCGCTTCTCGTAGTTCTTGTAACGTAAATCGAAGGTGTCAATAAAAGGGACGCGTTCAATTTTGGCACGTAATTCTGCAATTTCTTTGCGCAGACGTTCCTCTTCCAGCAGTTGCGCAGGTTCACTGTTGCTGATGATGGCCAAATTCTCTTCCAGTGCATGAAGTTCCCGCCGCTTGCCTGCCGTCATGGCTGTGCGTCGCGCCAGTGAGTTCTGCAATGAACGCACAACGCTGATATTGGCCGGAACGCCGTTAGCGGTATAACCCGCCCGATGCGTTTTATATTCGGTCAGCTGGCGTTGTTGGTTTTGTTTCAGATTCGGTAAGGCCAAATCTTCAAAGAGCAGATCAAGATACTCATCTTTCGAAATCTGAAAGACAAATTCATCCTGACCTTCACCATCCTGGCTGGCCTGGCCCTGACCACTGCCGGAACCTCCGCCGCCACCCTGGGGACGTTCAATTCGGTCGTTCTGGACGAAATGGTCATTGCCCGGATGCACGCGGTGGCGCAGACCGCCACGCCCCTGATGAAACATCGGTTCGCTAATATCTTCCGTGGGAATGGATACGGATTCGCCGCTGTCGACGTCAGTCACCGAACGCTTATTAATGGCCTCGGAGATCGACTGTTTAATTTGCGCTTTATAACGGCGTAAAAAACGCTGGCGATTCACCATGCTTTTGTTTTTGCCGTTCAGACGCCGGTCAATAAACCAGGTCATATGCCCCCCGTACTACATTTGCCAACTGTATGCTACGCCTGTGTTGCCGCTTCTCAGGCCCACGGTTCGCTGTCGTTGTAGGCCCGGTAACATGTGTACCGGGCCAGGGTTGTTAAGACGATTTACGTACGCGCAAATACCATTCGCACAGTAAACGCACCTGTTTACGGGTGTAGCCTTTTTCCATCATACGGTCGACAAAGTCGTCGTGTTTCTTCTGCTCGTCGGTTGACGTTTTGGCGTTAAACGAGATAACCGGCAACAGCTCCTCGGTATTGGAGAACATTTTCTTCTCGATGACCGTGCGCAGTTTTTCATAGCTGGTCCAGTTCGGATTGCGTCCGCTGTTATTCGCTCTGGCGCGCAGTACGAAGTTAACAATCTCGTTGCGGAAATCTTTTGGATTACTGATCCCCGCCGGTTTCTCGATTTTCTCCAGCTCGGCGTTAAGAGACTCGCGGTCAAACAGCTGCCCGGTATCCGGATCGCGATACTCCTGATCCTGAATCCAGAAATCCGCGTAGGTAACATAACGGTCGAAAATGTTTTGCCCATATTCGGAATAGGATTCAAGGTAGGCCGTCTGGATCTCTTTGCCGATAAACTCGGCATATTTCGGGATCAGATAACCTTTCAGGAACTCCAGATAGCGTTCTGCCTGCTCTTGTGGGAACTGCTCGCGCTCAATCTGCTGTTCCAGGACGTAGAACAGATGGACCGGGTTTGCTGCCACTTCTACATGATCGAAGTTGAACACGCGGGAGAGGATCTTAAACGCAAAACGCGTCGACAGACCGTTCATCCCTTCATCGACACCGGCGTAGTCACGATATTCCTGATACGACTTGGCTTTGGGATCGGTGTCTTTCAGACTTTCGCCATCATAAACCCGCATCTTTGAATAAATGCTGGAGTTTTCTGGCTCTTTCAGGCGCGAAAGAATGGAAAAACGTGACAGTGTTTCGAGCGTGCCAGGGGCGCATGGGGCGTGAGTCAATTCACTGTGATTAAGCAATTTCTCGTAGATTTTGATCTCTTCGGAAATGCGCAAGCAATACGGCACCTTCACGATGTAAACACGATCGAGGAAGGCTTCGTTGTTTTTGTTATTACGGAAAGTGACCCATTCGGACTCGTTCGAGTGTGCGAGAATAATCCCGTTGAACGGCAGGGCGGAGATACCTTCCGTCCCGTTGTAGTTACCTTCCTGAGTGGCGGTTAACAAGGGATGCAGCACTTTAATCGGTGCTTTAAACATCTCAACGAATTCCATGATCCCCTGATTGGCGCGGCACAGCGCACCGGAATAGCCGTAGGCGTCCGGGTCATTCTGCGCGTAGTGTTCGAGTTTACGAATATCGACTTTCCCAACCAGCGCGGAGATGTCCTGGTTGTTCTCATCGCCGGGTTCCGTTTTGGCGATAGCAATTTGTTGCAGAATTGACGGCCAGACCTTCACTACCCGGAACTTAGTGATATCGCCACCAAATTCATGCAGGCGTTTTGCCGCCCACGGCGACATGATGGTGCCGAGATAACGGCGAGGAATGCCATACTCTTTTTCCAGAATCTGCGCATCTTCCTGCGGATTGAAAAGACAGAACGGATGATCGTTGACCGGGCTACGCTCACCGTTCGCGCTCAATACATAAATCGGTACGAGCTGCATTAATGATTTCAGTCGCTCAGCAAGCGATGATTTACCCCCACCCACAGGCCCCAGCAGATACAGGATTTGTTTCTTCTCTTCCAGCCCCTGAGCCGCGTGTTTCAGATAAGAGACAATCTGTTCAATCGCGTCTTCCATGCCGTAAAACTCTTCAAACGCCGGATAACGTGCAATGACCCGGTTAGAAAAGAGTCGAGAAAGTCTGGGTTCCTGGGCTGTATCGACCATGACAGGCTCACCGATAGCCATCAATAGCCGCTCAGCCGCGTTGGCATAAGCACTGCGATCTTGCCGACAAGTGGTAAGAAACTCCTGCAGTGTGAACTCTTCGTCCTTGGCAGCTTCATATCGCTGGCGATAGTGATCGAATATATTCATGGTATGCCGTCCTTTCGTTTTTTAGCACAGGTTAAGAGCCGTTCATATGAATAGTAGAGGCTCCCGGAAGAGGTAAACTGAACGACGTCTCTTGCTAAAACACAGCAACTCTCATGCCATTTTATCGACGATGAGAACAACGTGCCCGGTGATACACCTTCAAAATTAAGCGTAGATGGCAAATGGAAAACTTGCCTGCACGGCTTTCTTAATTTCAATGGCATATCAACAACTCATCCATAAATTTTGCATAATTAATGTAAAGACCAGGCTCGCCAGTAACGCTAAATTCATTTGGCTGTAAGCGCGGTGTCATCCGCGTCAGGAAAATTAAACAGTTACTTTAAAAAATGAAAACGTAAAAAGGTTGGGTTTCGATGTATTGACGGGTAAACTTTGTCGCCCGCTAAACATTTGTTTAAGGAATGATTAATTGTGACCAAACTCAAACTTCTGGCACTTGGAGTGCTTATCGCAACGTCTGCAGGCGTAGCGCACGCTGAAGGTAAATTTTCCCTGGGCGCAGGCGTAGGTGTCGTTGAACACCCATATAAAGATTACGATACCGATGTTTACCCAGTACCGGTAATCAACTATGAAGGCGATAACTTCTGGTTCCGTGGCTTAGGTGGTGGTTACTACCTGTGGAATGACGCAACGGATAAACTTTCAATTACCGCTTACTGGTCGCCGCTTTACTTCAAAGCGAAAGACAGTGGCGATCACCAAATGCGTCACCTGGATGACCGTAAGAGCACCATGATGGCTGGTCTGTCTTATGCTCACTTTACCCAGTACGGTTACCTGCGTACCACCCTGGCTGGCGATACCCTGGATAACAGCAACGGCATCGTCTGGGATATGGCCTGGTTGTATCGTTACACCAACGGTGGCCTGACCGTGACTCCGGGTATTGGTGTGCAGTGGAACAGCGAAAACCAGAACGAATACTATTATGGCGTATCGCGCAAAGAGTCCGCTCGCAGCGGTCTGCGTGGCTATAACCCGAACGACAGCTGGAGCCCTTACCTGGAGCTGAGCGCCAGCTACAACTTCCTCGGCGACTGGAGTGTTTACGGTACCGCACGCTACACCCGTCTGTCTGATGAAGTTACTGACAGCCCGATGGTGGATAAATCCTGGACTGGCCTGATTTCTACCGGGATCACCTACAAATTCTGATAATGCATCTTTCCAGGGCATTTTGTGCATAAAAACAGGGCGTCACGCCCTGTTTTGCATTACGGTGGTGCAATACCTGGGAGGAAACAATGCAACAAAAAATGATTCAATTTAGTGGCGATGTCTCACTGCCAGCCGTAGGGCAGGGAACATGGTATATGGGCGAAGATGCCAGTCAGCGCAAAACAGAAGTTGCTGCACTACGCGCGGGCATTGAACTCGGTTTAACCCTCATTGATACCGCCGAAATGTATGCCGATGGCGGTGCCGAAAAGGTGGTTGGGGAAGCATTAACCGGTCTGCGAGAGAAGGTCTTTCTCGTCTCTAAAGTCTATCCGTGGAATGCTGGCGGGCAAAAAGCGATAAATGCATGCGAAGCCAGTTTACGCCGTCTCAATACTGATTATCTCGATCTTTACTTATTACACTGGTCTGGCAGTTTCGCTTTTGAAGAGACTGTCGCAGCGATGGAAAAATTGATCGCCCAGGGAAAAATCCGCCGCTGGGGCATTTCTAACCTTGATTATGCTGATATGCAGGAACTCTGGCAGCTGCCGGGGGGAAATCAGTGTGCCACTAATCAGGTGCTTTACCATCTCGGTTCACGAGGAATTGAGTACGATCTACTCCCCTGGTGCCAGCAACAGCAGATGCCGGTGATGGCTTACAGTCCGTTAGCCCAGGCCGGGCGGTTGCGCAATGGACTGTTAAAAAACGCGGTAGTCAACGAAATTGCACATGCTCACAATATCAGCGCGGCACAAGTATTGTTGGCGTGGGTGATCAGTCATCAGGGTGTGATGGCGATTCCAAAAGCGGCCACGATTGCCCATGTCCAACAAAATGCGGCTGTGCTTGAGGTCGAACTTTCTTCAGCGGAATTAGCTATGCTGGATAAGGCATATCCGGCACCAAAAGGAAAAACTGCGCTGGATATGGTGTGATGTTGTGTGCCGGATGCATCGCACCCGGCACACAACATTAACGTAAATTAACGTTTCGCAACGCGAATGGATTGCGCCAGATGTGCAGGTTTCTCTTTGGTCACTTTTTGCGTTTCTGAAGCGTAAGCCGTTTCTACACAAACAAATGTTTTGTAGCCATCATCCGGCATATCGCCCATGCTAATTGAAAGCGCCGGTCCCGGGTTCCAGCCGACAACGTTCAGATGATGCTGGTGGCCTACGGCGATAATACGATTCAGCGCTTCATCATTAATCACGCTGCAATCTTGTGGATTCAGATACACGCGATCGGTACGGTCAGGGAAGGTCTGAATACCATCGGTCAGTACATTTTCTTTCGCGTCATTCACTTTATCAATGAAGCGATCGCCCAGCCCACTGACGCTTACCTTAGCGATATCACCCACGTTAAAGTAGGTATGCAGGGCAGAGGTGGTTTCAAATTCGCCATGTGATTCAAGATCGATTTCACAAGTTTTACCCACGCGGAAATGTGCTAACAGCGTAAAGTCGTGCGGCCAGAATTTTTTCGTCTCTTCGCTTTGCGTCAATTCAAAAGTCAGCGCTACGCCATCAGCATCTTCATGATGTGATTTCAGCGTCCACGGCAGGTTGCGGGCAAAACCGTGCGCAGGCAGACCTTGTTGTGCCGCCGGACCAAACCACGGCCAGCAAACCGGTACGCCACCGCGAATAGCGACGCCATTTTTGAACGGTGTGTTGTTGCTCAACCACAGAACTTCTTCTTCACCCGCAGGTTTCCACGAGAGAAGGTGTGCGCCCTGTAATGCAAAAGAGGCTTTTACCTGGGGATGATCGACCACAATGAGGTCCAGTTCATCCAGTTTACGACGGGAGAGGACAGGGGAGATTTGTTCGATGACCGGAAGGGCAAAAATTTTCTTAATCATGACGCAGTCCTTTAACTTCATTTTATCAGGTAAAAAAAAGAGCGACCGAAGTCGCTCTTTTTAGATCACAGTGTCATCTCAACTTATTTGGAGATGTGAGCGATCAGGTCCAGAACTTTGTTGGAGTAACCGGTTTCGTTGTCGTACCAGGATACCAGTTTCACGAAGTTGTCGTTCAGAGCGATACCAGCTTTAGCATCGAACACGGAAGTGCAAACTTCGCCGTTGAAATCGGTAGATACTACGTCATCTTCGGTGTAGCCCAGAACGCCTTTCATTTCGCCTTCAGCAGCAGCTTTAACGGCAGCTTTGATCTGCTCGTAAGTTGCAGCTTTTTCCAGACGAACGGTCAGGTCAACTACGGATACGTTCGGGGTCGGAACGCGGAACGCCATACCAGTCAGTTTGCCATTCAGTTCTGGCAGTACTTTACCTACAGCTTTAGCAGCACCGGTAGAGGACGGGATGATGTTCTGGGAAGCGCCGCGGCCGCCGCGCCAGTCTTTGTGAGACGGGCCATCAACGGTTTTCTGAGTAGCGGTAGTAGCGTGAACGGTGGTCATCAGACCTTCGATGATGCCGAAGTTATCGTTGATAACTTTAGCCAGCGGAGCCAGGCAGTTGGTGGTGCAGGAAGCGTTGGAAACGATGTCCTGGCCAGCATATTTGTCGAAGTTAGCGCCTTTAACGAACATCGGAGTGTTGTCTTTAGACGGACCAGTCATAACCACTTTCTTCGCACCAGCGGTGATGTGTTTACGAGCAGTTTCGTCAGTCAGGAACAGACCAGTTGCTTCAGCGACAACGTCAACACCAACTTCGTCCCATTTCAGGTTAGCCGGATCACGTTCAGCGGTAACACGGATTTTTTTACCGTTAACGATCAGATGACCGTCTTTCACTTCAACGGTACCGTCGAAACGGCCGTGAGTGGAGTCATATTTCAGCATGTATGCCATGTAATCAGCGTCTAACAGGTCGTTGATTGCAACGATCTCGATGTCAGAACGTTTCTGAGCAGCACGGAAAACAATGCGACCGATACGGCCAAAACCGTTGATACCTACTTTGATAGTCATATATTCCACCAGCTATTTGTTAGTGAATAAAAGGTTGCCTGTAAAATTACAAAAACCTTACGCAGCGTCAAGCGGAATCGTGTCAATCATTGCGACAAATCAATCCTGTGCCTAAGCATTACGCGACTGACTCGCCTCACTCTTCCTTTGGGCTTGAGACCACATGGGGTCGGCGCCCCGAATTTTAAAGGGCAATTACGATAAAAATGTGATTTTCATCACGATTTAGGTGCAGCCATTTCGTCGAGATCAAGTTTAGGACAAAATTTTGCCAGTTGGTGTTAATGTTTTGTTAGAATTAGTCACGTAATGTGAGCACGATTAAAGTGAGATGTGAGCAAATGGCTAATAAACCTTCGGCAGAAGAACTGAAAAAAAATTTGTCCGAGATGCAGTTTTACGTGACGCAGAATCATGGGACAGAACCGCCATTTACGGGTCGTTTACTGCATAACAAGCGTGACGGCGTATATCACTGTTTGATCTGCGATGCCCCGCTGTTTCATTCCGAAACCAAGTATGATTCCGGCTGTGGCTGGCCCAGTTTCTACGAACCGGTGAGTGAAGAATCCATTCGTTATATCAAAGACTTGTCACATGGAATGCAGCGCATAGAAATTCGTTGCGGTAACTGTGATGCTCATCTGGGGCATGTCTTTCCCGACGGGCCGCAACCAACAGGCGAACGTTATTGTGTTAACTCTGCTTCTTTACGCTTCACTGATGGCGAAAACGGCGAAGAAATCAACGGTTGAAAAAACGATTCAGCAACTTATTCCACAGGAGCGGAAAAATTATGAATCTTGATGACATTATCAACAGCATGACGCCTGAGGTATACCAGCGTTTGTCGACCGCCGTTGAACTGGGGAAATGGCCTGATGGCGTTGCGTTGACCGAGGAACAAAAAGAGAATTGCCTGCAACTGGTGATGCTGTGGCAAGCCCGCCATAATACCGAAGCACAGCATATGACAATTGACACAAATGGTCAGATGGTCATGAAGAGCAAACAGCAGTTAAAAGAAGATTTTGGTATCTCAGCAAAGCCTATTGCTATGTTTAAGTAAGTGGTTTATCCCCTTTTTGCCGCGGCTATGAAGGGGATAGCCAACAATGACCCCACGACTCGTCTCAATTATCTCGCCCCGACCTGGCTAAGTCCCAGTCCGATCTCTTGCCGTCGCGTTCACGCCTGAATGACTTCTCCTGAACTTAAGTCTCAGACCTATTTGGCCGGTAATCCCTCTCGAATTTGCTCTTTTTGCGTCCCGCCTTCCATCAACCTGTAACAGACCGAGCCATTTTCTGCGTAATTGTGATCTAAGTTGTAAAACGCAGATCATTATCTGTGTTTTACAGATTTAATGTTGACCTCAAAAATCATGTGGGTAAGTATGATGGCCATCTAAGCAAAACAAAACACAGAGGATGACGCAATGAAAGCACTGGCTCGGTTTGGCAAGGCCTTTGGCGGCTACAAGATGATTGATGTCCCACAACCCATTTGTGGCCCGGAAGACGTAGTGATTGAAATTAAAGCCGCGGCAATCTGCGGCGCAGACATGAAGCACTACAATGTCGATAGCGGTTCTGATGAGTTTAACTCTATCCGCGGCCATGAGTTCGCAGGTTGTATTGCGCAGGTTGGTGAAAAAGTCAAAGACTGGAAAGTGGGGCAACGCGTCGTGTCGGATAACAGCGGTCACGTTTGCGGCGTTTGTCCGGCCTGTGAACAGGGTGATTTTCTGTGTTGTACAGAAAAGGTAAGCCTTGGTCTGGATAACAATACCTGGGGCGGTGGTTTTTCCAAATATTGTCTGGTTCCTGGTGAAATTCTCAAAATTCATCGTCATGCGTTGTGGGAAATCCCTGATGGTGTTGATTATGAGGACGCAGCCGTACTTGACCCTATCTGTAATGCCTATAAATCCATCGCGCAGCAATCGAAATTCCTTCCTGGTCAGGATGTTGTCGTCATCGGCACTGGCCCACTCGGGCTGTTTTCCGTACAAATGGCGCGGATTATGGGGGCGGTAAATATCGTCGTCGTTGGTCTGCAAGAAGATGTGGCGGTCCGCTTCCCGGTTGCAAAAGAACTGGGGGCGACGGCAGTAGTAAATGGTTCTACCGAAGATGTGGTGGTGCGCTGCCAGCAAATTTGTGGCAAAGATAATCTGGGACTGGTGATTGAATGCTCCGGTGCCAATATCGCACTGAAACAAGCCATCGAAATGCTCCGCCCGAATGGGGAAGTGGTACGCGTTGGAATGGGCTTCAAACCTCTTGATTTCTCGATTAATGACATTACCGCCTGGAATAAAAGCATCATTGGGCATATGGCCTATGACTCCACCTCATGGCGTAACGCTATCAGGCTATTAGCCAGCGGCGCTATCAAAGTCAAACCGATGATCACGCATCGTATCGGCCTGTCGCAATGGCGCGAAGGGTTTGATGCGATGGTCGATAAAACCGCAATCAAAGTGATCATGACTTACGACTTTGATGAATAACCACTCTCCTGAAGGAACGTTATCGCATGGAACAGATAACAAAACCGCATTGTGGTGCACGGCTGGATCGCTTACCTGATTGCCGCTGGCATTCGTCAATGTTTGCCATCGTCGCGTTTGGCTTGCTTGTCTGCTGGAGTAATGCCGTTGGTGGCTTGATCCTCGCGCAGCTGAAAGCGTTGGGCTGGACAGATAATTCCACCACAGCCACATTCTCAGCAATCACGACCGCCGGAATGTTTCTCGGTGCGCTGGTGGGCGGCATCATTGGCGACAAAACCGGTCGTAGAAATGCGTTCATCCTCTATGAGGCCATTCATATTGCCTCGATGGTTGTCGGTGCTTTCTCACCGAATATGGATTTTCTTATTGCCTGCCGTTTTGTGATGGGCGTTGGGCTGGGAGCTTTACTGGTTACGCTGTTTGCTGGTTTCACCGAATATATGCCCGGTAGAAATCGCGGAACGTGGTCCAGTCGGGTTTCCTTTATTGGCAACTGGTCATATCCGCTCTGTTCATTGATTGCGATGGGACTCACGCCGCTGATTAGTGCTGAGTGGAACTGGCGGGTACAACTGCTTATCCCTGCAATATTGTCGCTTATCGCTACGGCGCTGGCCTGGCGCTACTTTCCTGAATCCCCGCGCTGGCTGGAATCGCGCGGACGGTATCAGGAAGCCGAGAAAGTCATGCGGAGTATAGAAGAAGGCGTCATACGCCAGACGGGTAAACCTTTGCCGCCTGTGGTTATTGCTGATGACGGTAAAGCGCCACAAGCGGTGCCGTATTCAGCCTTACTGACAGGAGTATTACTGAAACGCGTGATATTAGGCTCTTGTGTGCTGATTGCCATGAACGTTGTGCAGTACACACTAATTAACTGGTTGCCAACAATATTCATGACCCAGGGGATTAATTTAAAAGACTCGATTGTTTTAAATACCATGAGTATGTTTGGCGCGCCATTTGGTATTTTTATTGCCATGCTGGTGATGGATAAAATTCCGCGTAAAACAATGGGTGTGGGGCTATTAATCCTGATTGCGGTGCTCGGATATATCTATTCACTGCAAACCAGTATGTTGCTCATAACGTTGATTGGTTTCTTCCTGATTACTTTCGTCTATATGTACGTTTGCTATGCCTCGGCAGTGTATGTCCCTGAAATCTGGCCGACAGAGGCCAAACTCCGTGGCTCCGGTCTGGCGAATGCGGTAGGGCGAATCAGTGGTATTGCCGCACCTTATGCCGTTGCAGTGCTGCTCAGTAGTTATGGCGTAACGGGAGTCTTTATTCTTCTGGGGGCTGTTTCAATTGTTGTCGCAATTGCTATCGCCACCATTGGAATTGAAACCAAAGGTGTCTCCGTTGAAAGTTTAAGTATTGATGCAGTAGCCAATAAATGATACGGGTGGATTCAAAATGAAAAATTCAAAAGCAATATTGCAGGTGCCGGGCACAATGAAAATTATTTCAGCAGAAATACCAGTGCCTAAAGAAGATGAAGTTTTGATTAAAGTAGAATATGTCGGTATTTGTGGTTCAGATGTACATGGTTTTGAATCAGGCCCGTTTATTCCGCCTAAAGACCCAAATCAAGAAATTGGCCTGGGTCATGAATGCGCCGGGACGGTTGTGGCTGTGGGAAGCCGCGTGCGCAAATTTAAACCGGGGGATCGGGTAAATATCGAACCTGGCGTTCCTTGCGGTCACTGTCGTTACTGTCTGGAAGGCAAATATAACATCTGCCCGGACGTTGATTTTATGGCGACACAACCCAACTACCGCGGCGCATTAACGCACTATCTGTGTCATCCGGAGAGCTTTACTTACAAACTGCCAGACAATATGGACACGATGGAAGGGGCGCTGGTGGAGCCTGCCGCAGTCGGGATGCATGCCGCGATGCTGGCAGATGTTAAACCGGGTAAGAAGATAATTATTCTGGGAGCAGGTTGTATTGGTTTGATGACGTTGCAAGCGTGCAAATGCCTGGGAGCAACGGAAATTGCCGTCGTTGATGTGCTGGAAAAACGTCTGATAATGGCGGAACAACTTGGTGCGACAGTGGTTATTAACGGCGCAAAAGAAGACACTATTGCACGCTGTCAGCAATTTACCGAAGACATGGGCGCAGATATTGTTTTCGAAACAGCGGGTTCTGCGGTCACCGTTAAACAGGCACCTTATCTGGTAATGCGCGGCGGTAAAATTATGATTGTTGGTACTGTACCGGGCGATTCGGCAATCAATTTCCTCAAAATCAATCGCGAAGTCACTATCCAGACGGTATTCCGCTATGCCAATCGTTATCCGGTCACGATTGAAGCTATTTCTTCAGGGCGATTCGATGTGAAATCGATGGTGACGCATATTTACGATTATCGGGATGTACAACAGGCATTTGAAGAGTCAGTTAACAACAAACGCGACATTATTAAAGGCGTTATTAAAATTAGCGATTAATTAATACGGGAGAACAGAATATGCTCGCAGATATCAGATATTGGGAAAACGATGCCACAAATAAACATTATGCAATTGCCCATTTTAACGTATGGAATGCAGAAATGTTGATGGGCGTTATCGACGCAGCCGAAGAAGCGAAATCACCGGTTATTATTTCTTTTGGTACAGGTTTTGTCGGTAACACCTCATTTGAAGATTTCTCTCACATGATGGTATCAATGGCACAAAAAGCAACGGTGCCGGTAATAACTCATTGGGATCATGGTCGGAGTATGGAGATTATTCATAACGCCTGGACTCATGGTATGAATTCATTAATGCGTGATGCTTCTGCATTTGATTTCGAAGAAAATATTCGTTTAACCAAAGAGGCTGTCGATTTCTTCCATCCGCTGGGTATTCCGGTAGAGGCGGAATTAGGGCATGTCGGTAATGAAACCGTTTATGAGGAAGCGCTGGCGGGCTATCACTATACCGATCCTGACCAGGCGGCTGAATTTGTTGAACGTACGGGCTGTGACTCATTGGCTGTCGCCATCGGCAACCAGCATGGGGTTTATACGTCAGAGCCGCAATTGAACTTTGAGGTCGTCAAACGCGTACGCGATGCTGTTTCTGTTCCGCTGGTTTTGCATGGCGCATCGGGGATCAGTGATGCCGACATTAAAACTGCAATTTCGTTGGGTATTGCGAAAATCAACATTCATACGGAGCTCTGTCAGGCCGCAATGGTAGCAGTGAAAGAAAACCAGGATCAGCCTTTCCTGCATTTAGAACGTGAAGTACGTAAAGCTGTAAAAGAACGGGCATTGGAAAAAATTAAACTGTTCGGTTCTGATGGCAAAGCGGAATAATGATATGGATAATCTCGACGTTATTTGTATAGGTGCCGCTATTGTTGATATTCCATTGCAACCGGTCAGTAAAAATATCTTTGATGTGGACTCTTATCCTCTTGAAAGAATCGCAATGACCACCGGGGGTGATGCAATAAATGAAGCAACAATTATTTCTCGTCTGGGCCATCGCACAGCATTAATGAGTCGTGTAGGTAAAGATGCCGCAGGGCAGTTTATTCTCGACCATTGCCGCAAAGAGAATATTGATATTCAAAGCGTGAAGCAGGACGTCAGCATAGATACCTCTATTAACGTTGGACTGGTGACGGAGGATGGCGAGCGGACGTTTGTCACAAACCGTAATGGCAGTCTGTGGAAATTGAATATTGACGATGTTGATTTTGCGCGGTTTTCTCAGGCGAAATTATTATCACTGGCCAGTATTTTCAACAGTCCACTATTGGATGGTAAAGCGCTAACAGAAATTTTTACGCAAGCTAAAGCCCGGCAGATGATTATCTGTGCCGATATGATCAAACCGCGGTTGAATGAAACGCTGGATGATATTTGCGAAGCATTGAGTTATGTCGATTATCTGTTTCCTAATTATGCCGAGGCAAAATTACTCACCGGGAAAGAGACACTGGATGAAATTGCTGACTGCTTTCTTGCGTGCGGCGTAAAAACGGTGGTGATTAAAACGGGTAAAGACGGCTGCTTTATCAAGCGTGGTGACATGACGATGAAGGTGCCGGCGGTCGCAGGAATAACCGCCATCGACACCATTGGCGCGGGCGATAACTTTGCTTCAGGTTTTATTGCGGCACTGTTAGAAGGCAAAAATCTGCGTGAATGCGCACGCTTTGCCAATGCAACGGCGGCTATCTCGGTTCTAAGCGTCGGTGCCACCACCGGCGTAAAAAACAGAAAGCTGGTCGAACAATTGCTGGAAGAATACGAAGGATAATGAAGGCAAATGAAAAAGATACCTTTAGGCACAACGGATATTACGCTTTCGCGAATGGGGTTGGGGACATGGGCCATTGGCGGCGGTCCTGCATGGAATGGCGATCTCGATCGGCAAATATGTATTGATACGATTCTTGAAGCCCATCGTTGTGGCATTAATCTGATTGATACTGCGCCAGGATATAACTTTGGCAATAGTGAAGTTATCGTCGGTCAGGCGTTAAAAAAACTGCCCCGTGAACAGGTTGTAGTAGAAACCAAATGCGGCATTGTCTGGGAACGAAAAGGAAGTTTATTCAACAAAGTTGGCGATCGGCAGTTGTATAAAAACCTTTCCCCGGAATCTATCCGCGAAGAGGTAGAAGCCAGCTTGCAACGTCTGGGTATTGATTACATCGATATCTACATGACGCACTGGCAGTCGGTGCCGCCATTTTTTACGCCGATAGCTGAAACTGTCGCAGTGCTTAATGAGTTAAAAGCCGAAGGGAAAATTCGCGCGATAGGCGCTGCTAACGTCGATGCTGACCATATCCGCGAGTATCTGCAATATGGTGAACTGGATATTATTCAGGCGAAATACAGTATCCTCGACCGGGCAATGGAAAACGAACTGCTGCCGCTATGTCGTGATAATGGCATTGTGGTTCAGGTTTATTCCCCGCTAGAGCAGGGATTGTTGACCGGCACCATCACTCGTGATTACGTTCCGGGCGGCGCTCGGGCAAATAAAGTCTGGTTCCAGCGTGAAAACATGCTGAAAGTGATTGATATGCTTGAACAGTGGCAGCCACTTTGTGCTCGTTATCAGTGCACAATTCCCACTCTGGCACTGGCGTGGATATTAAAACAGAGTGATTTAATCTCCATTCTTAGTGGGGCTACTGCACCGGAACAGGTACGCGAAAATGTCGCGGCACTGATTATCAACTTATCGGATGCAGACGCAACATTGATGAGGGAAATGGCAGAGGCCCTGGAGCGTTAAATACTCAACACGATTCACCTCTGTTTCTGTGAAAACTGTGATGAAAATCTGTGATTCAAACAGGTTATTTTGAAAGTAAACATCGGTTATGCGATAATCGCGCTAATGTGATGTAAAAAGATACAGGGGGGTAATCGTGGCGGCAAAAGACAGGATTCAGGCAATTAAGCAAATGGTTGCCAACGATAAAAAGGTGACAGTCTCAAATTTGAGTGGGATTTTTCAGGTAACCGAAGAAACCATTCGCCGCGATCTTGAGAAGCTGGAAGATGAAGGCTTTTTGACCAGAACCTATGGTGGTGCTGTTTTAAATACAGCGATGTTGACGGAGAATATCCATTTTTATAAGCGCGCTTCATCGTTTTATGAAGAGAAGCAGCTTATTGCACGCAAGGCACTACCCTTTATCGACAATAAAACCACCATGGCAGCCGATTCCAGTAGTACCGTAATGGAATTGCTCAAATTGTTACAGGACCGTAGTGACCTGACGTTGCTAACCAACTCGGCGGAAGCGATTCATGTTCTGGCTCAGTCAGAAATTAAAGTCGTTTCAACGGGTGGGGAACTAAACAAAAATACACTTTCCCTGCAAGGAAGAATTACTAAAGAGATCATCAGCCGCTACCATGTCGATATCATGGTAATGAGTTGTAAAGGTCTTGATATTAACAGCGGCGCGCTGGACTCTAATGAAGCGGAAGCTGAAATCAAAAAGACAATGATCCGTCAGGCGACAGAAGTTGTGTTATTGGTTGATCACTCTAAGTTTGATCGTAAAGCTTTTGTCCAGTTAGCTGACTTTAGTCATATTAATTACATAATAACTGATAAATCACCGGGTGCAGAGTGGATAGCATTTTGCAAAGACAATAATATCCAGCTGGTGTGGTAATTTAAGCACACGTTGTCAATATTATTTGTTCCTGCGCCTTGAAATAAAATGATGATAAAGATGCGGCAAGTGAATTTGCCGCAATTGCTACCTTTTTTAGCAAATCCGAGGCACCCAATGGAACAATATGATCAAATTGGCGCAAGACTGGACCGCTTGCCTTTGGCCCGGTTTCATTATCGTATATTTGGTATAATAAGCTTTAGTCTGTTATTAACGGGTTTTTTGAGTTACTCCGGTAATGTTGTCTTAGCAAAGCTGGTAAGCAATGGATGGTCAAATAATTTCCTCAATGCCGCCTTTACCTCGGCATTAATGTTTGGTTATTTCATCGGCTCTCTTACCGGTGGGTTCATCGGTGATTACTTTGGGCGGCGCAGGGCGTTTCGCATAAATCTTCTCATCGTCGGTATTGCTGCAACAGGGGCCGCTTTTGTCCCTGATATGTACTGGCTCATCTTCTTTCGCTTCCTGATGGGAACAGGAATGGGGGCGCTGATTATGGTTGGCTATGCCTCATTTACGGAGTTTATCCCCGCGACGGTGCGTGGAAAATGGTCCGCGCGGCTCTCATTTGTTGGTAACTGGTCGCCCATGCTGTCTGCGGCGATAGGTGTGGTGGTTATCGCTTTTTTTAGTTGGCGGATAATGTTTCTGTTGGGTGGTATTGGCATACTGTTAGCCTGGCTTCTCTCAGGTAAATACTTTATTGAGTCGCCACGATGGCTGGCAGGGAAAGGGCAAATCGCAGGTGCAGAATGCCAACTTCGTGAAGTAGAGCAGCAAATTGAAAGAGAGAAGAGTATTCGTTTACCCCCGCTTACTTCGTATCAGAGCAACAGCAAAGTTAAAGTAATCAAGGGTACTTTCTGGCTCCTGTTTAAAGGTGAAATGTTACGACGTACATTAGTCGCGATTACTGTTTTAATTGCAATGAACATTTCGCTTTATACCATCACCGTATGGATACCGACCATATTTGTTAACTCCGGCATTGATGTCGATAAATCAATATTAATGACCGCTGTTATTATGATTGGCGCTCCGGTAGGAATATTTATTGCGGCATTAATTATTGATCATTTTCCTCGTCGGTTATTTGGCTCCACCTTACTTATTATTATTGCCGTGTTAGGCTATATCTATTCAATTCAGACTACAGAGTGGGCGATTTTAATCTATGGCCTGGTGATGATCTTCTTTTTATACATGTATGTTTGCTTCGCGTCGGCGGTTTATATCCCGGAGCTTTGGCCAACGCATTTACGCCTGCGCGGTTCGGGTTTCGTTAATGCCGTCGGACGGATCGTCGCAGTCTTCACGCCCTATGGCGTTGCGGCATTATTAACACATTATGGGTCGATCACGGTGTTTATAGTACTTGGTGTCATGTTATTGCTCTGTGCGCTGGTTCTCTCCATTTTTGGCATCGAAACGCGGAAGGTGTCGTTGGAAGAGATTTCTGAGGTGAATTAAATCTTTCGTTGATGGCATCAATTGCCAGATGTGCCACTGACGTGTTTTATTTGGCCTACAATGCCAGTACAGAATTGTAGGCCAGCGTAAAATTACCCCTGTGTCTCTTCCCAGTCTGCCAGCGTATATAGCGTTGCCCCAGCAGCTGACATCTCCATAAACGCGTGCGCACTGTCCTGTGGCTGGATATTCACGCCACGACAACCATCGGTAATCACGTTTACCTTATAACCTAACTGTAACGCGTCCAGCACGGTAAACTTCACGCAATAGTCAGTAGCCAGGCCCATAACGATCAATTCATCGATTTCATGATCGCGTAACCAGTCATCGAGAGAGGTTTTCTGCCGACGGCCGTTATCAAAAAAGGCACTGTAACTGTCAACTAAAGGATTTTCGCCTTTATGGAACACCGCTGCGATCGCTTTTTGGTGCAGTAACGGATGTAATTGTGCGCCTTCACTGTTCTGCACACAGTGATCTGGCCAGAAGGTTTGTGGCAAACCGTCGAGTTGGCCTGGCGTATAAGGCTCGACACCGTGCTGACTGGCAAAACTGCCGTGATTCGCCGGGTGCCAGTCCTGACTGGCGATAACCGCTTCACCGCGCGACTGGCACCAGTCAATCAGGCGGTTAGCGACATCCACCGTACTGTCACCTTCCGGCACGGCGAGCGCGCCACCAGCACAGAAATCATTTTGTAAATCGACCAGTAACAGGGCGCGAGGGGGCATTGCAGTCTCCTTAATCATCCGGCGTCAGTTCGCCGCGCAGGTTTTGGCTCATGGCCTTGCGAATGGTTTCAGTATCCAGTTCCTGGCTCAGCAGGTAATGCAGTTTGGTTAGCGTGGCTTCTACAGTCATATCTGCACCGCCAATAACGCCGGCATGGGCGAGGGCGTTACCGGTGGCATAACCACCCATGTTCACTTTACCGGACATACATTGTGTCAGGTTGACCACCACAATACCGCGATCGCTGGCTTCTTGTAATTCCTGCAGGAAGGCTTTGTTTTGTGGCGCATTACCCACGCCATATGAGCGCAGAATCAATGCTTTCACCGGTTGGCGCAGAAAATTGCGCACGACGTCAGCAGAAATCCCCGGATAAATCGTCACTACGCCAATTGGTTGTGGCGTGATTGGATGAACGATCAATTCCCCTTCACCGTGCGGGGCGGGTGGCGTATTCAAACGACGTATATGGATACCTGCTTCCAGTAACGGAGGAAGGTTTGGAGAGGCAAACGCATCAAAACCATCGGCATGGGCTTTGGTGGTGCGGTTGCCGCGATACAGTCGATTATTAAAAAAGAGCGTTACTTCGTTGATCGGATAATTCGCCGCAACGTACAACGCATTCAGCAGATTAATTTGTCCGTCAGAGCGTAACTCAGCCAGCGGGATTTGTGACCCTGTCACAATGACCGGTTTACCGAGATTTTCGAGCATGAACGACAGCGCAGAGGCGGTATACGCCATCGTGTCGGTGCCGTGCAGAATGACAAAACCATCATAGTCGTCATAGTGCGCTTTAATATCTTCAGCAATATGCTGCCAGTCTTCTGGCGTCATATCAGAAGAATCCATCAGCGGCGTATATTCATGAATGGTGAAATCTGGCATCTCCGGGCGATGGAATTCCGGCATCAGCGCCAGTTGGCGTTGTAGATGACCTGACACCGGTATATAACCCTGCTCGGAACGCTGCATCCCGATGGTCCCGCCCGTGTAGGCAACGTAAATTGATTTCTTTTGCATGATATTGATATGAATGATATCGAAAGAGCAAAAGTATATACGTGAGGCAGGAGGAGCGCACCTGATACTATGCGGATAAGGAAATATGGGGCGAGACAGCGGGAAGAGGATTCGTCGAGGTAAAAAATAATGTGGCCGACGATCTGTCGGCCACTCAGTACAAGACTTAACGCACGTTGGCGCAGGTCAGGCAAAACGCATAACGGTTTTGTGGGTCGTTAAACGCGGCCAGCTTGTCGCTTTCACTTTTAACGGTAGAGGCTACCGAGGCAAGCGGTGCAGGTAACATGGCCTGGAACGCATCTGGCAACATTGCCCGGACAGAACCAGACATGTTGTCCATCACTTTGTCGAAGAAGGTCGGTTCATCAACGTAGTATTCCAGATGCCACTGTTTCACTTTTGCGAGCTCTGCTGCTTTGGCAACCGCATCATCGAAATCCCCGAGACTATCGACCAGCCCGTTAGCTTTTGCATCCTGACCGGTCCAGACGTGGCCCTGGGCGATTTTATCAATTTGCTCCGGCGTCGAATGACGCGCATCAGCAACCAGCGTGATAAAGCGTTTATAGCCATTCTCAATGCTTAATTGCATCATCTGCTGCGCTTCCGGCGGCAGTGCCCTGGTGATAGAAACATCCGCCAGCGGTGAAGTTGAGACACCATCAGTATGAACACCAATCGAATCCAGACTATTTTCTACGGTGGTGATCACGCCGAAGATACCGATAGAACCGGTCAGGGTGCTGGGGTTAGCCACAATGTAATTAGCTGGCGTGGAAATCCAGTAACCACCAGATGCCGCCATGCCGCCCATCGATACAACCACAGGCTTACCCGCTGCCCGGGCTGCTGCCAGTTCAGCGCGAATCACTTCAGACGCGGTAACGCTGCCGCCTGGGCTATTAACACGCAGGACAATCGCTTTCACTTTCGGGTCAAGGCGAGCGTCGCGGATTTGTGCCGCAGTGGTATCACCGCCAACATTCCCCTGAGTTTCCTCGCCATCCATAATTGCGCCATTAGCAAAGACGACACCGATGCTGTCACCGGTATCTGCCGGCGTTTTCAATGCGTAATCGTAATAACTGATGGCGCGATAATTTTTATCAGTCTTACTCCAGCCGAATTCTTTGGTCAGTGCTTTTTCGATTTCCGCACTCGATGCCAGTGCATCGACCAGCTTGTTTTCCAGTGCATATTTCGCGGTATCGCCACCGGTTTTGGTTAAACCCTCAAGCAACCCTTGCGCGCCAGGGAATACCTGCTCAGCAGGGATCTGCCGGTTAGCGGCAACAGTATTCAGATAGTTTTGCCACAGCTCACCAATCCAGCGGCTGTCAGCTTCGCGGGCTGCCGGTGACATATCATCACGAATAAACGGTTCAACGGCAGATTTATACGTACCCACGCGGAACACATGGGTGGAAACTTTCAGCTTATCCAGCAACGATTTGTAGTACAGACCGTTGGTGGCAAAGCCGTGCAGATCAACCACGCCTTGCGGAGACAGCCAAATTTTATTGGCGAAACTGGCGAGATAATATTGCCCCTGGCTGTAGTTCTCGCCAACGGCATAAACCGGTTTCCCGCTGTCACGAAACTCTTTCAGAGCTTTGCCGATGTACTGCATAGACGGTTGGTCGCCGCCTGCGAAGTTTTTCAGATCCATCACAATACCGGTGATATTGCGGTCGTCCTTCGCCTGGCGAATAGTGTTGACGATATCAAACAGTGAGTTTTCCTGCAGACGATCGGAACTGGCACCAAGCAGCTGGCGGCTTAATTTACTAAACCGCTGAGAACTGTCGGGTTTATCGACGATCACACCAGAAATGTCCAGCAGCAGTGCGCCACGACTGGCCGTTTCTTTCGAATCACCACCACTGACCTGCATCCAAATCCCCACACCAACCAGTACGAGGAAAATAAAGAACAGGTTAAGTACCATTTCACGGACGAAATTCAGCAGACGCCACGTCCATTTAAAAAATCCGGCAATAAATCGCCAAAGGGTTCGCATGTATTCTCCCAACTTAAGGTCACACCTGTCACAGGCGCAATAGATGTGGTTATCGTAATGACCCAACCGGTACTTGTCAGCAGGAATTGCGGACTGTGCTGTAACAAAATCCACTCTCGTGTTAATTTTGTGAATAAATATCACGACAGGAGTTAATCAAATGGATGCACTCGAACTATTGATCAATCGCCGTAGCGCCTCCCGCTTGGCTGAACCCGCGCCAACGGGTGAACAACTGCAAAACATCCTGCGTGCGGGTATGCGTGCGCCGGACCATAAGTCCATGCAACCGTGGCATTTTTTTGTGATTGAAGGGGAAGGGCGCGAGCGTTTCAGCGCCGTACTGGAACAGGGGGCGATTGCTGCCGGTAGTGATGACAAAGCTATCGACAAAGCCCGTAATGCGCCGTTCCGCGCACCGCTCATCATCACGGTGGTGGCGAAATGCGAAGAGAATCATAAAGTCCCGCGCTGGGAACAGGAAATGTCTGCCGGATGCGCGGTCATGGCGATGCAAATGGCAGCAGTTGCCCAGGGGTTTGGCGGCATCTGGCGCAGTGGCGCATTAACTGAAAGTCCGGTAGTGCGTGAAGCATTCGGTTGCCGTGAGCAGGATAAAATTGTCGGTTTTCTCTACCTCGGTACGCCGCAGCTGAAAGCATCTACGTCGATTAACGTCCCGGACCCGACGCCGTTTGTAACTTATTTCTGATAATTGTCGCGAAACTGTCTGGATTGTGAGCAAAGGCGCAGGAATTCAGACACTCTCACTTATCACTTCACGGAATGAGGGTTACCATACCCGGATTGCATTGACAGGAGATGTCCATGAGCGAGAACTCGATTCGTTTGACCCAATACAGCCACGGAGCTGGTTGCGGCTGTAAAATTTCCCCAAAAGTGTTGGAAACCATCCTGCACAGTGAGCAGGCGAAGTTTGTTGATCCGAATTTGCTTGTGGGTAATGAAACCCGCGACGATGCGGCGGTGTACGATCTGGGCAATGGCACCAGCGTTATCAGTACCACCGACTTCTTTATGCCGATCGTTGATAATCCTTTCGATTTTGGCCGCATTGCGGCGACTAACGCCATCAGCGATATCTTCGCGATGGGGGGCAAACCGATTATGGCGATTGCGATCCTCGGCTGGCCGATTAACAAACTTTCCCCGGAAATTGCCCGCGAAGTGACCGAAGGTGGACGCTATGCATGTCGTCAGGCGGGTATTGCGCTGGCTGGCGGTCACTCCATCGATGCGCCGGAGCCGATTTTTGGTCTGGCGGTAACGGGGATCGTACCGACCGAGCGGGTGAAGAAAAACAGTACCGCACAAGCCGGATGCAAACTGTTCCTGACGAAACCGCTGGGGATCGGCGTTCTTACCACGGCTGAGAAAAAATCACTGTTGAAACCAGAACATCAGGGACTGGCGACGGAAGTGATGTGCCGGATGAACATCGCAGGCGCGTCCTTTGCCAACATCGAAGGCGTAAAAGCGATGACCGACGTTACGGGCTTTGGTCTGCTGGGCCACTTGAGCGAAATGTGTCAGGGGGCTGGTGTGCAGGCACGCGTCGACTATGAAGCGATCCCGAAACTCCCCGGTGTTGAAGAGTACATTAAGTTGGGCGCAGTACCTGGCGGCACTGAACGTAACTTTGCCAGCTACGGTCATCTGATGGGTGAAATGCCGCGTGAAGTGCGCGATCTGCTGTGCGATCCGCAAACTTCTGGCGGTTTGCTGCTGGCGGTCATGCCGGAAGCAGAAAATGAGGTCAAAGCTACAGCCGCCGAGTTTGGCATTGAACTGATGGCAATTGGCGAACTGGTGCCAGCGCGCGGCGGTCGTGCCATGGTTGAGATTCGTTAATTCAATGCGGTTGTTTATTGCCGAAAAACCGAGTCTGGCGCGCGCCATTGCTGATGTCCTGCCCAAACCGCACCGGAAAGGCGATGGCTTTATCGAGTGCGGTAATGGTCAGGTGGTGACCTGGTGTATCGGTCACCTGCTTGAGCAGGCGCAGCCAGACGCCTACGACAGCCGCTATGCGCGCTGGAATCTTGCGGATTTGCCGATTGTCCCGGAAAAGTGGCAATTACAGCCCCGACCCTCCGTGACCAAACAACTTAACGTCATCAAACGGTTCCTGCATGAAGCCAGCGAAATCGTTCACGCCGGGGACCCGGATCGTGAAGGGCAATTGCTGGTGGATGAAGTGCTGGACTATCTGCAACTGGCACCGGAAAAGCGCCAGCAGGTGCAGCGTTGCTTGATAAACGACCTGAACCCGCAGGCGGTTGAGCGGGCGATCGACCGTCTTCGTTCCAACAGTGAGTTTGTACCGCTGTGCGTTTCTGCGCTGGCGCGAGCGCGTGCCGACTGGCTGTACGGCATCAATATGACCCGTGCTTACACCATTCTCGGTCGCAATGCTGGTTATCAGGGCGTGCTTTCCGTGGGGCGCGTGCAGACACCCGTGCTCGGGCTGGTGGTGCGCCGCGATGAAGAGATTGAAAACTTCGTGGCGAAAGACTTCTTTGAAGTCAAAGCGCATATCGTGACACCTGCCGATGAGCGGTTTACCGCTATCTGGCAACCGAGCGAAGCGTGTGAACCGTACCAGGATGAAGAAGGGCGCTTGTTACATCGTCCACTGGCGGAGCATGTGGTTAACCGCATTAGTGGTCAACCGGCTATTGTCACCAGCTATAACGATAAACGGGAATCAGAATCCGCGCCGCTGCCGTTTTCGCTTTCGGCGTTGCAGATTGAAGCGGCAAAACGCTTTGGTCTGAGCGCGCAGAACGTGCTTGATATCTGCCAGAAACTGTACGAAACGCACAAGCTAATCACTTATCCGCGTTCTGATTGTCGCTATTTGCCAGAAGAACATTTTGCCGGACGCCACGCGGTGATGAATGCCATCAGTGTTCATGCACCGGATCTGTTGCCGCAGCCAGTGGTAGATCCAGATATACGCAACCGCTGTTGGGATGACAAAAAGGTCGATGCGCACCACGCCATCATTCCGACCGCACGGAGTTCTGCGATCAACCTGACGGAGAACGAAGCGAAGGTCTATAACCTGATTGCCCGTCAGTATCTGATGCAATTCTGCCCGGATGCGGTGTTCCGCAAGTGTGTTATCGAACTGGACATTGCCAAAGGCAAATTTGTCGCTAAAGCGCGTTTTCTTGCTGAAGCAGGCTGGCGCACGCTGTTAGGCAGCAAAGAGCGCGATGAAGAAAACGACGGCACGCCACTGCCTGTGGTGGCGAAAGGCGATGAGTTGCTGTGTGAAAAAGGTGAAGTGGTAGAGCGGCAAACCCAGCCGCCGCGCCATTTTACCGATGCAACACTGCTTTCGGCGATGACCGGGATCGCGCGCTTTGTGCAGGACAAAGATCTGAAAAAGATCCTTCGTGCGACCGATGGTCTGGGGACAGAAGCAACGCGTGCCGGGATTATTGAACTGTTGTTCAAGCGTGGTTTCCTCACCAAAAAAGGGCGCTATATCCACTCCACCGACGCCGGAAAAGCGTTATTCCATTCGCTGCCAGAAATGGCTACGCGACCGGACATGACCGCGCACTGGGAATCGGTGCTGACGCAAATCAGCGAAAAGCAGTGTCGCTATCAGGACTTTATGCAGCCGCTGGTGGGGACGCTTTACCAACTGATTGATCAGGCGCGTAGCACTCCGGTCAGGCAGTTCAGAGGAATTGTGGCACCGGGTGGGGAGTCAGTTAAAAAAGCACCCAATAAACGAGTGAAAAAAGCGGCAAAGCCCCAAAAAGATAATACGGATTCTGCTAATTAATTCGGTTTCCACTCTTAAACAAAGCCAGTGGTAGATATTCTGCCATTGGCTTTATTTATTATGATATAAATACCCGCAGCTAAAATTATTAACGGAATATCTTTATATTCACGTGATTAATGTTATGGGCTGCATCATTATAAATTATTTTAAAATGCAGGGATTGTGAACATTATTCACAAAACGAATATATATAACTGCTCTATAAAAGGAACAGTTCATTTATTTGAAGAGGATAATTATGATTATCGGTATCGATCTAGGGACGACTAACAGTCTGGCAGCAGTCTGGCGAAATGGACAAAGTGAACTGATCCCCAATGCGTTAGGCAAGTTTTTAACACCCAGCGTAGTTTGTGTCGATGAAGATGGTATGGTTTTGACAAGGGAGGCAGCTCGTGACCTGCAACTCATCAAACCACAAAACTGCGCATCAAATTTTAAACGCATGATGGGCACATCAAAGACGTTGAAACTGGGAGGATGGGAGTTTCGTGCGGAAGAACTTTCATCACTGATATTACGTCAGCTAAAAGAAGATGCAGAAAACTATTTAGGTGAAGAGATAACTGAAGCAGTAATTAGTGTACCTGCTTACTTTGGTGATATGCAACGTAAAGCAACAAAAGCCGCTGCGACAATGGCAGGCTTGAACGTCGAACGTTTAATTAACGAACCAACCGCCGCTGCACTGGCGTATGGTTTGCATAATAAAGATGATGAACATCAATTTCTGGTATTCGATTTAGGTGGTGGTACATTCGATGTCTCCATTCTGGAGTTGTTTGACAATATTATGGAAGTACGAGCCAGTGCCGGGGATAACTTTTTAGGTGGTGAAGATATTGTCGATATCCTGATCGATGCATATTGCTCAAGGCGGGATCTTCCTGAAAATATTGAATGGCGTGAACCGACACTCCAACGCCATTTACGCATTGAGGCTGAGCGTGTCAAGCGCGTGCTTAGTATGCGAGACGAAGCTACTTTCAGCGTGGAGATTGAAGGAAGGCGATATTACTGGCATCTGACTACAGAAAAATTTGAATTTTTATTACAGACATTTTTCGAGCGAATCAGTATGCCACTGGAACGGGCAATTCGCGATGCCAAACTTAATATTAGCCAATTAGACCAGGTTGTTCTTGTGGGTGGCACTACACGTATGCCGCTTATTCGAAAACTTGTGACACGACTATTTGGTCGTATACCGGCAATGCATTTAAACCCGGATGAGGTCATTGCCCAGGGCGCGGCTATTCAGGCCGCACTTAAAGCGCGCCACAGCGAATTACAAGATGTAGTAGTGACCGATGTTTGCCCTTATACGCTTGGCGTTGATACCTCTAAATCGCTGGGGCATACCCGCGAATCAGGCTATTTTGCACCCGTTATTGAGCGTAACAGGAGTATTCCTTGTAGTCGCGTTCGTGCTTTTTACACGGCACATGATCAACAAACAGAGGTTAATTTTAAAATCTACCAGGGTGAAAGCAGGATGGTGGCTGATAATATTTTCCTTGCGGAGTTGTCAGTGAATGTTCCGCCAAAACCGGCCGGTGATGTGCGTATTGATGTTCGTTTTACGTACGACATTAACGGTATTCTTGATGTCGATATCAGCGTGCCACTGACAGGGGCTAAAAATAGTCTGGTTATTGAACAGAATCCAGGGGCATTAACGGAAGAGCAAATACAGCAGTCGTTGTCCAAATTAAGCCTTTTAAAAATTCATCCACGCGATGAACAGATAAACCAGGCCTTTATTGCCCGTCTTGATAATCTCTATCAATTCACCCTGGCGGAAACGCGAGACTGGATAAGCAATTGCTCCCGTCATTTCAGTTATCTACTCGAGAAGCAGGATCCTGATCAACTTGCTGATTTTCGTGCTGAAGTTGAACCGACATTAGATTATCTGGAAAGAGAACGTCTGCAATGAACTGCTGGGAAATATTAGGTTTACAACCAGGCGTGGAAGAACGAGATATTAAGCGTCGTTATGCGAAACTGGTAAAAAATTGCCGCCCGGAAGATTCTCCCGAAGCCTGGCAACAATTGCACGATGCTTATGAACAGGCTTTACGTTATGACGACGAAGATCAGTGGCAAGAAGAGGAAGAAGAGCAACCGATCAATATGTCCAGGGGTATTGTTCATCCTCGTCCTGTGATGACATTTCGCGCACCCAACACCTTTTCTGGTCATCCACTTCCTGATGTCACTATTAAATCAGAGGGGGAGTTCACCTGGCAAGCCGTGCTGGATATGCTCTGTGAGGAGAATGAAACAACCCCCGAACATGCCCCCATGCAACTTGCTAAGGCGTTATCTTTCCTTGAGAAAAAAGATCTCAGCTCACGAATGTGCTTTGAAGAAGCGTTATTACTGCATCTTCATCGGGTATTCCGGCCATTATTAACTCTCGCTGCAGCACAAACGTTCAGATGGCATTTAGTTGCAGGCAGCCGTCAACCCGCAATCCAGACAGAAATTAACGAAAGTTGTCTTCTTTATTATCGCATCGAAAAACAAATTACCCCTTTCTTTGCCAGTAACTTGTCTCCACTGGAAGAAATGGAAAACGGGAAGGAAATGGCTACGATTTATCAATCATTAAAGGATAATGAAGAGAGCCTGAAATGGTTTGATATCGCAGTATTAAATAAAGTCGCTGAATTTGAACTATCAGACAACTATATGGCATTGTTAATAGAGTATTTATCATATTCCTGGCGAAAAGAAAAAATGATTCGCAAGTGGAAATTAACAGAACGCTTCAATAATTTAGCAATGCAACATCATAGTGGATATAAAAAGTTGCTAAATGCCATAAAACTAAAAGGTCTTTTTTATTATCCATCTTCTGTATTCCAGTCCTGCTTACATGCTGCAGAGCAAGGCTATTCACTTGCCTGGTATTCTCTTGGCAAAATGTATTACGAAGGTGATGAGGTTTCACAGGATCTAAAATTAGCCTTTAACTGGTTTACCCGCGCCGCGCAGCATAATATTATCGATGCTCAGTATGCGCTGGGCATCATGTATAGCGATGGAAGGGGCACGGATAAGAATATTAGTGAGGCACGAAAATGGTTTTTACTTGCTGCCCAAAATGGCAACGCATCTGCGCAATATAAGCTTGCCCGTATCTCACGCTTTGCGGATGAGCCATTACGAAATTATGAAGAAGCATTACAGTGGTATTTATCTGCCGCCACTCAAGGACATGACCTTGCCCAGTATGAGTTGGGACAAATGTATATACAAGGGATTGGCGTGGAGCGCGATGAGGTTCAGGCCCATCGTTGGTTTTTGCAATCAGCAGAACAGGGATATTTATATGCGCAATATCATACTGCCAGGTTGTATAGCGAAAGTGAGAGTATTCCACAGGACCAGGAAAAAGCGCTGTACTGGTTTACCAAAGCAGCAAAAAATGGAGCAGATGGGGCAGGGGATGCCATGTATGAATTGGGAAAATATTATTTAACCAACAATGATGATCCTGAAAATAACGCTGAGGCTATTCAATGGCTTACTGGTGCAGCGCAGCGTGGGCGAATAGAGGCGATATTTTTGTTAGCCGAAATGTATTTGTACGGTACAAAAGATATCGCAAAAGATGAAAATCATGCGCTGCACTGGTACGAAAAAGCGACGCGTTTGGGGTCGACCGAAGCGCAACACCAGACTGCGGCAATGTATGCTCAGGGGACAGGCACTAAAATTGATAATAAACAAGCATGGATGTGGCTAACAATTGCCGGAAATAACAACCCCTGGATTGAAAAAGATGCGTTGCGATGCTTAATGTCTGAACAGGATATTCAGGATGCAGAACAAACGGCTGCAAATTGCAAACGTCTGCTAAGGATTTAATTAACTCAGGGAAAATCGTCTGGTTATAAGGAAAACCAGACGATTATAATAACGATTAAATCACGCCCTGGCTTAACATCGCATCGGCAACCTTCACAAAACCGGCAATGTTCGCGCCCTGCACGTAGTTGGTTTGCTCACCTTCACCACCATGCTCAACACAGGCATGGTGGATATCCAGCATGATGTGATGCAAACGTGCGTCAACTTTCTCGGCTTTCCAGCCCAGGCGCGCAGCGTTTTGCGCCATTTCAAGGCCTGACGTTGCTACACCGCCAGCATTAGCCGCTTTACCCGGTGCAAACAGTACGCCTGCCTGCTGGAACAGTTCAGTCGCTTCGATGGTGGTCGGCATATTTGCCCCTTCGGCGACGGCTTTAACGCCATTGGCGATAAGCTGATGCGCGGCGTCAACATCCAGTTCGTTCTGGGTGGCGCAAGGCAGGGCGATATCAACCGGTACAGACCACGGCTGTTGGCCTTCGAGATAGACCAGACCAAATTCTTTGGCGTAATCTGCCACTCGACCATCGCGGCTGGCTTTGATTTCGATAAGACGTGCCAGTTTCTCTTTCGTGAATCCGCTTTCATCAACTACAGTGCCGCTGGAGTCTGACGCAGTGATCACACGAGCACCAAATTCCATCGCTTTTTCGATAGCGTACTGGGCGACGTTGCCGGAGCCAGAAACGGAAACTCGCATCCCTTCAAAACCCATACCGTGGCGTTTTAGCATTGCTTCTGTGAAATAAACCAGACCGTAGCCGGTAGCTTCCGGGCGAATAAGACTGCCGCCAAATGAAAGGCCCTTACCGGTGAAGACGCAGGCGGTATTGTTGGAGAGCTTTTTCATCATCCCCGCCATAAAGCCGACTTCACGACCACCAACCCCGATATCACCTGCCGGAACGTCGGTATCCGCGCCCAGATGACGATAAAGCTCGGTCATCAGCGCCTGGCAGAAACGCATCACTTCGCCTTCGCTTTTACCTTTCGGGTCAAAATCGCTACCGCCTTTACCACCGCCCATCGGCAGGGTAGTCAGGGCATTTTTGAAGGTTTGTTCGAAGCCGAGGAATTTGAGAATGGAGAGGTTAACTGACGGATGGAAGCGCATACCGCCTTTATACGGGCCGATGGCAGAGCTGAACTGCACACGCCATGCACGGTTGACCTGTACCTGGTTGCGATCATCAACCCATACCACGCGAAACTGGATCACGCGCTCCGGTTCAACCAGACGCTCCAGTAATGACATCTGGCGATATTTTGGATTTTGTTCAAGAAAAGGCCAGAGTGTGGTCATTACTTCACGAACGGCTTGCGCGAACTCGGTTTGATTCGGGTCGCGCTTTTGGACATGGTTGAGGAATGACTCCAGAGAATATGTCTGATCCATAGATATAAAACCCTTATATATTAATACGATTGTGCTTATGTTGTTTATGTCATGTGCTTTTGCAGTTTTCGACTATACCATCAAGAATGTGACGGTAAGCAAGAAAAAAATGACCCAGGAAAGCAAATTAATAACGAGAGTAATCTCATAACCAAATGCGATAACTCAGACGCTAAAGTTTTGCCACCCGGCTACCGTTATCAGTAGCAGAGACAATAACGTTAAGGAGTTCCCTGTGAGTCGAGCATTGTTCGCCGTAGTATTAGCATTTCCATTAATTGCACTGGCTAACCCGCATTATCGTCCGGACGTGGAGGTAAACGTACCGCCAGAAGTGTTCAGTTCAGGCGGGCAGTCAGCGCAGCCCTGTACTCAGTGCTGCGTTTATCAGGATCAAAATTATTCTGAAGGGGCGGTAATTAAAGCCGAAGGAATACTGCTGCAATGCCAGCGTGATGACAAAACCCTTAGCACTAATCCGCTGGTCTGGCGGCGCGTAAAGCCATAAACGCCTCTAATAATGGAATGTCAGCAGGGGCCAGCGGATATTGCAGCGCCTCTTCAGGTGAGCACCAGACCAGCGCCTGATGTTCATGTGCCTGTAACGTCCCGTGGAAGTCGGGTACGTGCCAGGCATGAAGATGGATAATCCGCCCCGAAACTTCTCGCTGATGGCTGGCAACATATTCACCCACAGTTGCTTCGATGCCCAGTTCTTCGCGTAACTCACGCACCAGCGCCTGCCGCTGACTTTCATCCGGCTCTACTTTACCACCGGCAAACTCCCATAATCCCGCCTGATCGCTCTGGGCGGGGCGTTGCGCGAGTAAAATTTTGCCATCACGTTCAATGATGGCGGCAACAACTTCAATCATTTTCATAAATTACACACGGGCAGATAAGCGAAAAATGCCATAATATCCGCACTGTTGCTCAATCAGAAAGGCTTTATATTTAAGGAGTGCCTGTGCTAGACCGCCATCTTCATCCCCGGATTAAACCGTTGTTGCATCAATGCGTGCGGGTTCTTGATAAACCGGGCATTACGCCAGATGGTTTAACATTAGTGGGATTTGCCATCGGCGTGCTGGCTCTGCCGTTTCTGGCGCTGGGCTGGTATCTGGCGGCGCTAGTCGTCATTTTGTTGAACAGGCTGCTTGATGGTCTGGACGGTGCGCTGGCGCGGCGCAGAGAGCTTACCGACGCGGGCGGCTTTCTTGATATTTCTCTCGATTTTCTCTTTTACGCGCTGGTGCCGTTTGGCTTTATTCTTGCTGCACCGGAGCAAAATGCGCTGGCAGGCGGCTGGCTGCTGTTTGCGTTTATCGGCACGGGTAGCAGTTTTCTCGCTTTTGCTGCGCTGGCGGCGAAACATCAGATTGATAATCCCGGTTATGCGCATAAATCGTTTTATTATCTGGGCGGGTTAACCGAAGGCAGCGAGACGATTTTGCTGTTTGTTCTGAGTTGCCTCTTTCCGACCTGTTTTCCGTGGTTTGCGTGGGTATTTGGTGCGTTGTGCTGGATGACGACCTTTACGCGGGTGTGGAGTGGGTATCTGACGCTGAAGTCGCTCCAGCGTCAGTAATTGCAATGTTATTTGCTGCTGTCCGGGCCGCGTTCACCGGTTGCTACCGAATTTTTTGGATCGCTGCTCCATTCGTACCAGCCGCCGTCGTAAACGGAGACGTTATTCCAGCCCATTGCTCGTGCGTACATAAAGGTTTCGGACGCGCGCCAGCCGGTGCCGCAGTAGAATGAAACTTGCTGATCTGGTTTGATATTCCATGCTTTCCACATAGCGGTAATATCATCGGCGCTACGCATGGTGCCATCCGGGTTATGGAAATCTTCCATATGCGTCGAGTCGCTACCAGCGTGTCCCCAACGTGCTCCGGCTATTTCACCTTTTGGTTTAATATAGCTGTAACCGCTGGTCGTACCGATAAATTCTGGCCACGAACGAATGCTCACCAGCGATGCATCCTGGCGATGCAGCAGTCCACGCGCCTGTTCCATATCAAGCATCAGTTGCGGTTGTGCCGGGATCTTCACGCCGAAATCCGGTTCCGCTTTCACTTTCGGTGGCGTTCCGCGCTCAACAGGCAGTCCCGCGTCGGACCAGGTTTGCCAGCCGCCATCCAGCAGGCGCACATCTTTCACGCCAGCATAAAGCATAATCTGCGCCACACGCGCTGCAGCGTATACGTCACGCCCATACAGAATGACCGTGGTGTCATGGCGAATGCCGTGTTTTGCCAGCATCGCTTTTAGTTGTTCATCAGAAACTTTGTTCCACAGCGGTTCACTTTCCACTTCGTTGGTATCGATGTAGTCAGCGCCGGGAATATGGCTGATAAGGTAAAGCTTAGGAGCGCCCCAGGCCGCTTCAATGACTTTCCAGTCACCGGCAGGTTTCGCCGTAACCTCTTTACCTTGTTGCAGGTCGTGCAGCCATTGCGGATAAACCAGCTGCTCAAAATGCGGCAGTTTTTGCAGACGGGAAGGTTCGCTTAGCGCGTCACTCAGGATGGAGATATGCGTTAAACCTGCTTTTTGCAGTCGCGTTTTGACGGCGTCGACATCTTTGTCATTACCGTACAGCGCCACCGGAGCATCGGTTTTCAGGTTATGTTGCTTGATCCACGCGTTGAGCTGTTCGGTGCTCATTTTGTCAAGCCAGCTGGCAGAGAGGTTTAAGGCGGCAGGTTCATGACCAGAAGGGCCATTTAAGGTTTGTGGCCAGCCGTTATAAAACGCGCTGGGGCGAGTATCTATCGCTTTGCCATTTTGTTGTTGAAGCTGGTCAAGTGTAAGAGGCTTCGCCAGTTCAGCGGCCCACGAAGAAGCGCAAGCCAGCCCTAAAGCCATTGCCAGCGCGGTCATTTGAGAAACACGTTTCATCGAAAATCCCGACATTGTAGTTTTGAGTGCGCCATTCTGAACTGACGCATTGAGAAAAACTTTGCGTTATCGCAGTTTGTTGTAATTTTCTGACCACTGCGCCATATCCAGAACAGAACTATCAGCAGGAACATCCTGGAGATCGTGCGTTACCTGAACGACGGGGATCGCCAGGGCGCGAACTTCGCTGAACACCCACTGGCGAAAATTATCGCGCAGAGCCACATCAAGACGGCTGAATGGCTCATCCAGGAGTAACGCTTTTGGTTGGGCGAGAAGGGCGCGTAGTAGAGCAACGCGCGCTCGCTGACCGCCAGACAAAGTGGCAGGATCCTGATGGAAAGCTCCCTCAAGGCCTGAACGCTCAAGTGCATCATTCACGGCATTACGTCGGGCATTCCCTTTAAGTGTCGCCGGTAGCGCCAGCAGTAAATTTTGCCCGACACTGAACTGGTCAAATAACAGTGCATCCTGAAAAAGAATGCCAATCTGACGCTGTGCAGTGGGTAGGATGTCAATCCGTTGCTCATTGAGCCATAGCTCACCTGTACAAGAAAACTGTTCGGCCAGTGCACCAATCATCCATGAAAACAGAGTGGATTTTCCACAGCCAGACGGCCCCATTAACGTGACAATGTCACCTTTATCCACCGTAAAGTTAACGTTTGTCAGCAAGCGGCTTTCTGGTAAACGTAGCGAAACATTTTTCACGCAGAGCATTAGCGGAGTCCTTGTCTGACATAACCTACCCATTTTGCGACTAACGCGGTCAGGGCAAAAATAATAAGCGGTAATAGCAGTTGCCATAAAGCCTGGGCGGCGAGAATACCGTTGCTGCCGCCGCTGCTTAATGCCACCGCCTCAGTGGTGAGCGTCGGAAAACGCCCCGCGCCCAGCCACAGCGTTGGCATATACTGCGCAATACCGACTGCAAATCCCACCGCGAAGGCAATCAGCGTAGGGCGTAGCATAAGCGGACATTTCACGTAAAAGAAGATTTTGGCCCGCGACCAGCCCAGTGTTTGCGCAATCAAAATTAACCGTGAATCAATGCGCTGCCAGGCGGGTTGCAGGATAAACAGCATCCATGGCATTACCCACAGCAGATGCCCCCAGACCACCGCCGTCCAGCTTCCATCCAGGTTCAGCCATAGCGCCAGCGTGTACTGGCCCGCCACCAGTGGCAGAGCGGGTAATAAAATGGGCAACCATAGCCACAACTGGCGACGCTGTGGCCCCCATTCCAGCCACAGCAGTAACAGGAGCAAAGCGATGAATGTCGCCACCAGCCCCATTGTCAGGCTGTTGATGAGCGCTTCACTATTGATCGTCGACTGATCCGCGAGGATCGCCAGCAGAACCACACACAGCACACCGGTTAAGGGTAAAAAAATCGCCAGCGTATTGCCCGGCAATAAAGGCGTGGCAGGCTTGCGAACGCCATCTACGCGGGGAATAGTGCGCCGCCAGCTGCGCCATAGCAGATAGCTCAGCAAAACGTAGGCGGCGAGTAACAGCATCAACAGCAGGCTGGCAAGCGCGCCTTTTGTTTGTTGGTCAATGTCGCCCTGGGTTAACCACTGCCAGCTAATTACCGCCAGCGTCGGGGGATTACCTGGCCCGAGAATAATTGCCACATCCACGACCGACAGCGACCAGGCAACAATCGCCAGCATCGCCATTGCCAGCGCAGGCGCGACGGAGGGCAACAGCAGCCAGTTCAGGCATTGCCAGCGGCTGTAGCCCAGCGAATCCAGCACAATGACCTGCTGCAACAGCCATTTTTCGCTCAATACTGCTGCTAAGATCCACAGCAGAAATGCGCTTTCTTTCACTGCAAGGGTGAGGCCCAGACCGATGCCAAATCGGTCCATTGGCGGAGTGAAATACGGGAAATAGTCATAAAGCAGCCCTCCGTCAGCAAAGAGCAGAAGGGCGCTGGTGGCAAAAGCCACATGGGGAATGGCGAGCAGCCACGGCAGACGGGCGCACATACGCTGCCATTTCGGCCCAGGCCACAGCGCCACAATCACCAGCAGGGCAATCAACAATGCCCCGACCGCCGCGATGGTTGTCGACACCAGCGTTGCCAGTAATGCCTGCGGTAACTGTGGATCGGCAAATAACGCCTGCCAGTGTGTCAACGACAAAGCAGGCGATATCAGCGTGAGAGCTGCCGGGATCAGCGGTGCATAAATCACCGCCACCATCGCCCACAGCAAAAAGATTAATGCGTACCGTAACGGTGTAGCCATTCTTGTTCCAGCGCATTTACCCAACCTGCGTGCGGTTCAGCCAGTACCGGCGGCAGATCCTGCGGCATTCTTGATTGCAATGATTCGCGCTGCCCGTCAGGCAGTTTTTGCGGATCGAGAACAGAAGGATCGCCCCAGACAGCGGGATCTGCTTTACGCAGTTGCGCATCGGGTGAGAGCAGGAAATTGGCAACTACCTTCGCCGCAGCACTGGCATTCGCGTTGGCAGGAATGGTGACGAAATGCACGTTGCCAATCATCCCCTCGCGAAAGCCAAAACTGTAACTGCTTGCAGGCAAATCGCCGCTGGCGATTTTTTGCTGCGCATGCGCGGGGTTAAAGGTCAGCGACAGGCGCAATGTGCCGGCTTTCAGCAGAGCATCCATCCGCGCGGGTGAAGGCGGGAAATCCTTTCCTTCGCGCCACAAATACGGATGCAGCACATCAAGATATTGCCACAAGGGAGCAGTGACACGGGCGAAAGTCGCATCGTCCGGCGCTTCTTTTAATGCGGCGGGATCGGGCGTCAGCATAATCAGCAACTGTTCAAGAAACGCCGTGCCGGTAAAGTCCGGTGGGCGCGGATAGGTAACCGTGCCGGGATTGGCTTTAGCAAACTCCAGTAAGGCTTGCGGCGTTTGTGGTGGCTGTGGCGTAACATCGCGGCGGGCGATAAACGTCAGTTGTGCGCCGCCCCAGGGCGATTCCGCACCTTGTGTCGGCACAGAAAAATCTTCCCGCACCGGCAGCTGTGTGTCGACATAGCGCCAGTTGGGCAGAGTCTCCGCCCAGCCCGTTTGTAATAAATTGGCCTCTTTTAAGGTGCGGAAGTTTTCGCCGTTCACCCAGAGCAGATCCACCGAGCCGCCCGTTTTACGTCCGGCTGCGGCTTCGGTCTGAATGCGCTTCACCGCGTCTGCGGCATCCGCCAGACGGACAATCTTCAGGTTTATAGCGTAATGGGTTTTCATCTCGCCGCTCACCCAGTCGAGATAGCGGTTAATTGCGGTATCGCCGCCCCAGGCGTTAAACCAGACGGTTTGCCCTTTGGCCTCATTTTTAATTTCTTGCCAGTCACTGGCATGTGTTGCCAGAGAAAACAGCGATAACAATCCCAGCAACCACCCACAATGGCGCATCATCTCTCCTTAAGAACGTTTTTCAGGAATACGGCACAGCCCCTGAGCGGGAATGTCCATGGCAGAATTAAAACGGGCTGACAGATTTTGCAGGCCGATCAATGCCGTCAGTTCGGTGAGCGCCTGAGCGTCAAAATGCGCAGCCAGTCGGGTACGCAGGGCATCATCGACCGTTGGCGGCGTTACGCTTGCGGCTTCGGCGTACTCCAGCGCCAGCCGTTCTTCATCGCTAAAGAGCGGGCTTTGCCGCCAGTCAGCCACTGCCAGCAGTTTATCGCTGCTGCCGGTGCGCTCGGCGACTTTCATACTGGTGATATCCACACAAAACTCACACAGGCACATTTGCGCAATGCGCGCGCTGACAAGCGATCGTACTACCGGATCGAGCGGTGAGCGTTTGCGCTCCAGCCAGCCAACAAACATCGACACCAGATAAAAGATAAACGGGATCCGCCCCCACCAGCGAATGGGGCTTAGCACCTCGCCGTAATGGCGACGATGCAGCCACGCCTGTGGACGTAAAATTAAAGGAATTTTGCTAAGCGGCGGTAAACCCATCAGGCATTCCTCTTCTGGCGTTCAAGCCATATTTTCTTCGCCATAAAAATCACCACGGTCAGGGCAAACAGAATAAACAGTCCGGTGACAAACCAGAAAGTACCGCCTGTTAACATGCTGCCCGCCCAGGAATAAACAATAGTTGCCGGTAACTGACCAAGCCCGGTGGCGATAAAAAACGAGCGAAAACGTATTGAAGTCAAACCGGCAGCATAGCTGATTGGATCGAAAGGGACAAAAGGCAATAACCGACAGACCAGAATGGTGTGTTTGCCGTAGCGAGTGAAAAAGCCGTCCATACTGTCAAGCACGGTTTTGCCGGTTAATTTTTCCACCACTTCGCGGCCCATCACTCTGGCGATAAAAAAGCACAGCGCCGCGCCGGCCATCGAACTGGTCCACGACAGCAAGCCGCCCCAGAACGCGCCAAACAGCGACGCATTGGCAAAGGTGATCAAAAACGCAGGTAGCGGTGCAGCAATGGCCTGCAAAATCATCAACAAGAACGAGACAACTGCCGCCAGTGCGCCGTAAGACTGAATAAAGCGTTCTATACCCTGTTGGTCCACGGCGGCAAACGCCGCAACGCTGCGATTGATAAACTCATGGACGCCGGGAAGCAGCGCCCATGCCAGCAGCATAGCGAACAACAGGATGATGAGGGTTATACGGTAGTACCAGATTTTTCGCGATTGCATCATCATCATCCTTTATCCTGGCTTTATTCGGCGATTTTAAAGGTAACCGTTGCCAGCGTGTTATCCGCCGGGAGAACTGAGGCATTGCCTTTGAATTTAACTTCACCACGTTTTTCAACCGCACCATAAGTGTATGTTGCATTGCTGACGATGCCGACCGGGCAGCTATCCAGACACACCAGGCAACCCGTTTTCTTCTCTTCTGCTGCCGTTAAATTACCGCCAAAGCGCATGTCCAGTTTCTTGCCATTACTGTCAACAATCACTTCATCGAAGGAATACGCTTTTGCCGCCCCTTGCCAGTTGACCGAAATATCCAGTTTGCTGCCTGTGACATGAGTCGTTTCTTTATTATCCATCGTCATGTTTTCGCCCGGCGTACCACCTGCCTCTTTCAGGGCTTCATAAAATGCTTTCGGGGTCGCATAACCCATAAACAGCGATTTATGTCCGTTGGAGCCATCTTTAAACACAATACCGTGACGAGTGTCGTCGGTGAGGAAACGACCATTAATTTGCACCAGCATGGTTACCGTATGGTTATTGGCATCGACACGCAGCGGTTGGCTGTTCGAAAGTCCGTCGTATTCCACTTTTGCCGCCGCATTCTCTTGTTGATCGCAGCCGCTAAGCCCAGCAACAGCCAGTAAACAGAGTGCAGCCAGTCCTTTTTTCCATGACACTGAATAATGTTGCAACATCGTTCTATCCTTCATTTTTTGGGTGAGTAAGTGGGCTGCGGCGCGAAGCAGACAGATCCACATGTTTGTGTCGGGCGTAGAGTTTTGCGAGCTGGACGAGAATAAACAGCGCCAGGCCCGCCAGACAGAGTTGTAAAATAAAGCGCAGCGTAATGCCTTCATTGGCGAGATCGCTTGCCATCACGGTATAAATAACAATACCGGGTAGGGTCGTGAGTGCCGAAATAAGGGTATAAGGCCAGAAGGCGATTGTGGTTAATCCGTAAGCGTAATTTTGAATATTGTAAGGAAACAACGGGATTAAGCGGGTCAGAATAAGAAAATCAATACCGTTACGCGCAATGCCTTTTTCAATGGCCTGGAAGGTATTGCTATGGCCAACGTATTTCAGCAGTAAATCACGTCCCAGCCAGCGCGCCAGCAGGAATGAGCACGAGGAGGCCAGCGTGGCGGCAATTAATGAGAGTAGTGTCCCTAAGAGCGGGCCAAAAACTATTCCTCCCGCGATCACCAGTATGCTTCCTGGTAACAGCAAGAGGGTGGCAATGATGAATAACAGAATATAGAGGCTATAGCCGAAAAATCCGCTCTGGCGGATGAGTGTCTGTAAGTGGGGTAAATCGGTGAGCAGATCGAATAAACCGAAAGCGTGGATAGCGTAAATGACCAGCGCAAAAATAAGACAGGCAAAAAGAAATTTACGCTCAGCGTTCATCGTGGAGTTTCCTATATCAAACTTGATAATAGAGAAGTGGTCAGACAACTAAAAACGCAGAGACGGTATAACAAAGGACGGCAGGCAACAAATCATTACTGACAGTTTGTTGATTTTTCTCAAGGTTAATTCTCCTGACCCAGTTTGAGCCAGGAGAGCTGCTAAATTAGCGGCGGAAGGTCGCCCAGACGGGGGCGTGATCGGACGGTTTTTCCATGCTGCGGATTTCATAGTCGATGCCGGTTTCTACGCAACATTCTGCCAGCGGTTGGCTGGCGAGCAGCAGGTCGATGCGCAGACCACGGTTATCGTCAAAACCTTTTGAGCGGTAATCAAACCATGAGAAACGATCTGCTGTTTGCGGATTCGCATGGCGGAAGGTATCGACCAACCCCCAGCTCATCAGCCTGTCCATCCATTCGCGCTCTTCCGGCAGGAAAGAGCATTTACCGGTACGCAGCCAGCGCTTACGGTTTTCTTCGCCAATGCCGATATCCAGATCTGTAGGGCTGATATTCATATCGCCCATAATCAGTACCGGATTATCACGTTTGAGTTCGGTTTCCAGGTAGTTTTGCAGATTCTGATAAAACTGCGCTTTTGCCGGGAATTTTATCGGATGGTCGCGGCTTTCACCCTGCGGGAAGTAACCGTTGATCACGGTGACATTACCCAGCAGTGAGGGGATTTCCGCCATAATAATCCGCCGCTGCGCCTCTTCGTCGTCACCGGGAAAGCCGCGACGCACGGCAATCGGCGTCTCTTTGGTCAGCAGCGCCACGCCATAATGGCCTTTCTGCCCGTGATAAAACACGTTGTAGCCGAGCTTCGCCACCTCTTCGAGCGGAAACATATCGTCATGAACTTTTGTCTCCTGCAGGCCAATCACATCCGGTTGGTGCTTTTCGACGATGGCTTCAAGCTGGTGAGGTCTGGCGCGCAGGCCGTTGATATTAAAAGAGACAAATTTCATAGTCGCTGCCATTTATTCAGATAAAGAGTGCGTGGATGGTAGCAGAATTTCGCGTTGCTTACCGCCTGTTGTTAAGTGATTTGATCGATGGTTGTTAATGATGTCAACGATGGCGCAAAAAATGCCCGCTTTTGGTGCGCGCTGCGTCAGAATGGCGCAGTAATTTCCAGTAAATTTCGTCAATGATCACAATTCCAGAATTATATTTTACTTCTGCATAACATTGCGTTTTTTATTCTTTTTATTCACCCACATCGCAAACGTATTCACTTTATATGCACTTTAAATGCATATGGTTTGGTTATAACTCCTTGATTTCCAGTTAGCCTCCGCCGTTTATGCACTTTTATCACTGGCTGGCACGAACCCTGCAATCTACATTTACAGCGCAAACATTACTTATTATTAACATATAAATAACGAATTATTTACTGTAGAGGTCGCTATGTCTCAGCCAATTACGCGTGAAAACTTTGATGAATGGATGATACCTGTTTACGCTCCGGCACCCTTTATACCGGTACGTGGCGAAGGTTCGCGCTTGTGGGATCAGCAGGGGAAAGAGTATATCGACTTCGCGGGTGGCATTGCGGTGAACGCGCTGGGCCATGCGCATCCGGAACTGCGTGAAGCGCTGAACGAACAGGCGAGTAAGTTCTGGCATACCGGCAACGGTTACACCAACGAGCCGGTACTGCGACTGGCGAAAAAATTGATCGACGCCACGTTTGCCGATCGCGTCTTCTTTTGTAACTCCGGTGCGGAAGCCAACGAAGCGGCGCTAAAACTGGCGCGTAAATTCGCTCACGACCGCTACGGCAGCCATAAGAGCGGCATCGTGGCGTTCAAAAATGCGTTTCATGGTCGCACGCTGTTTACTGTCAGTGCGGGTGGGCAGCCAGCCTATTCACAGGATTTTGCGCCACTGCCGGCGGATATTCGTCATGCTGCATATAACGATATTAACTCTGCCAGCGCGCTGATTGACGACTCTACCTGTGCGGTGATTGTCGAACCCATCCAGGGGGAAGGCGGTGTGGTGCCAGCCAGCAACGCGTTTTTACAAGGTCTGCGTGAATTGTGTAACCGCCACAATGCGCTGTTGATTTTTGATGAAGTACAAACCGGCGTCGGGCGCACCGGGGAACTGTATGCCTATATGCACTACGGCGTGACGCCTGATCTGTTAACTACCGCCAAAGCGCTGGGCGGCGGTTTCCCGGTCGGTGCGTTGTTGGCAACCGAAGAGTGCGCCCGCGTGATGACCGTTGGCACTCATGGCACCACCTATGGCGGTAATCCGCTGGCCTCGGCGGTGGCAGGCAAAGTGCTGGAGCTCATCAACACACCAGAGATGCTTAATGGCGTTAAACAGCGTCACGACTGGTTTGTTGAGCGTCTTAATACCCTTAATCACCGCTACGGTTTGTTCAGCGAAATTCGCGGCTTAGGTTTGTTGATTGGCTGTGTGCTGAATGCCGATTACGCCGGGCAAGCGAAACAGATCTCTCAGGAAGCGGCGAAAGCAGGCGTGATGGTACTGATTGCAGGTGGCAACGTGGTGCGTTTTGCGCCTGCGCTCAATGTCAGCGAAGAAGAGGTGACGACCGGACTGGATCGCTTTGCAGCTGCTTGCGAACACTTTGTTAGCCGAGGTTCATCATGATGGTCATCCGTCCCGTTGAGCGATCAGATGTCTCGGCGCTGATGCAGCTTGCCAGCAAAACGGGCGGCGGCCTGACGTCGCTTCCCGCCAATGAAGCCACGCTTTCGGCGCGTATCGAAAGGGCAATCAAAACCTGGCAAGGCGAACTGCCCAAAAGTGAGCAGGGCTATGTGTTCGTGCTGGAAGATAGCGAGACAGGCACCGTGGCGGGGATTTGTGCCATTGAGGTGGCGGTTGGGCTGAACGATCCCTGGTACAACTATCGCGTCGGCACGTTGGTTCACGCCTCAAAAGAGCTGAATGTCTATAACGCATTGCCGACGCTGTTTCTCAGTAACGATCACACCGGCAGCAGCGAGCTGTGCACGCTGTTTCTCGACCCGGACTGGCGCAAAGAGGGCAACGGCTATTTGCTGTCGAAATCGCGCTTTATGTTTATGGCGGCTTTTCGCGACAAGTTTAATGACAAAGTGGTTGCTGAAATGCGCGGGGTGATTGACGAACACGGCTATTCACCGTTCTGGCAAAGCCTCGGTAAACGCTTCTTTTCGATGGATTTTAGCCGCGCCGATTTTCTCTGCGGCACCGGGCAAAAGGCATTTATTGCAGAACTGATGCCGAAACATCCGATCTATACCCACTTTTTATCCCAGGAAGCCCAGGACGTCATCGGTCAGGTACATCCGCAAACCGCGCCTGCCCGCGCGGTGCTGGAGAAAGAAGGTTTTCGTTACCGCAACTATATCGACATCTTCGACGGCGGGCCAACGCTTGAGTGTGACATCGACCGCGTGCGCGCCATCCGTAAAAGTCGGCTGGTGGAAGTGGCAGAAGGGCAGCCTGCGCAGGGCGATTTTCCGGCCTGCCTGGTCGCCAATGAAAATTATCACCATTTCCGCGTGGTGCTGGTGCGTACCGATCCGGCAACCGAGCGTTTGATTTTAACCGCCGCACAACTGGATGCCCTCAAATGCCACGCAGGGGATCGCGTTCGTCTGGTGCGCCTGTGCGCAGAGGAGAAAACAGCATGACTTTATGGATTAACGGTGACTGGATAACGGGCCAGGGCGCATCGCGTGTGAAGCGTAATCCGGTATCGGGCGAGGTGTTATGGCAAGGCAATGATGCCGGTGCCGCTCAGGTCGAACAGGCTTGTCGGGCAGCCCGTGCGGCGTTTCCGCGCTGGGCGCGGCTCTCATTGGCTGAACGTCAGGTCGTTGTCGAACGCTTTGCCGGATTGCTGGAAAGCAATAAAGCCGAATTAACCGCGATTATTGCCAGAGAAACGGGTAAGCCGCGCTGGGAAGCGGCAACCGAAGTGACGGCGATGATCAATAAAATCGCGATATCAATTAAGGCGTATCACGTTCGTACCGGCGAGCAGCGTAGTGAAATGCCGGACGGTGCGGCGAGCCTGCGACATCGCCCGCACGGCGTGCTGGCGGTGTTTGGGCCGTATAATTTCCCTGGTCATTTGCCGAACGGACATATCGTTCCGGCATTGCTGGCAGGTAACACCATTATCTTTAAACCCAGCGAACTGACACCGTGGAGTGGCGAAGCGGTAATGCGTTTATGGCAGCAGGCTGGCTTGCCGCCGGGCGTACTGAACCTGGTGCAGGGCGGGCGTGAAACGGGTCAGGCGCTGAGTGCGCTGGAGGATCTCGACGGTTTGCTGTTTACCGGTAGCGCCAATACCGGCTACCAGCTGCATCGCCAGCTCTCCGGTCAGCCGGAGAAAATTCTCGCCCTTGAGATGGGCGGTAATAATCCGCTAATTATCGATGAGGTGGCGGATATCGACGCGGCTGTCCATCTGACCATTCAGTCGGCGTTTGTCACAGCCGGGCAACGCTGCACCTGCGCCCGCCGTTTATTGCTCAAAAGCGGAGCGCAGGGCGATGCGTTTCTTGCTCGTCTGGTTGCCGTCAGCCAGCGATTAACGCCGGGCAACTGGGATGACGAACCGCAGCCGTTTATTGGCGGGCTGATTTCTGAACAGGCCGCACAGCAGGTGGTTACTGCCTGGCAGCAACTGGAAGCGATGGGCGGACGAACCCTGCTTGCGCCGCGCTTATTACAATCAGAGACATCGTTGCTGACGCCGGGGATCATTGAAATGACAGGCGTTGCTGGCGTACCAGATGAAGAGGTGTTCGGGCCGCTTTTGCGCGTCTGGCGTTATGATTCTTTCGAGGAAGCGATTCTAATGGCGAATAACACTCGCTTCGGACTCTCTTGCGGTCTGGTTTCCCCCGAGCGGGAAAAATTCGATCAACTGTTGCTGGAGGCGCGGGCGGGGATTGTTAACTGGAACAAACCGCTTACTGGTGCTGCCAGTACCGCGCCATTCGGCGGCATTGGTGCATCCGGTAACCATCGCCCCAGCGCCTGGTATGCCGCAGATTACTGCGCATGGCCTATGGCGAGCCTGGAGTCGGACTCGTTAACTTTGCCCGCAACGCTTAACCCCGGGCTGGATTTTTCCGATGAGGTGGTGCGATGAACGCCTGGGAAGTTAATTTCGACGGGCTGGTAGGGCTGACGCATCATTACGCGGGCCTGTCGTTTGGTAATGAAGCCTCTACCCGTCACCGTTTTCAGGTGTCTAACCCGCGACTGGCGGCGAAGCAGGGCTTACTGAAAATGAAAGCCCTTGCCGATGCGGGATTCCCCCAGGCCGTGATCCCGCCGCACGAGCGTCCGTTTATTCCGGTGCTGCGTCAGTTGGGATTCAGCGGTAGCGATGAGCAGGTACTGGAAAAAGTTGCACGCCAGGCACCGCACTGGCTTTCCAGCGTCAGCTCCGCTTCGCCAATGTGGGTAGCCAATGCGGCAACGATCGCGCCATCTGCCGATACGCTGGATGGCAAAGTGCATCTCACCGTTGCCAACCTGAACAATAAATTTCACCGTTCGCTGGAAGCGCCCGTCACTGAATCGCTGTTAAAAGCTATTTTTAACGACGAAGAGAAATTTAGCGTCCATTCGGCGTTGCCGCAGGTAGCGTTGCTCGGTGATGAGGGGGCGGCAAACCACAATCGTCTCGGCGGTCATTACGGTGAGCCGGGTATGCAACTTTTTGTCTACGGGCGAGAAGAAGGCAATGATACCCTGCCTTCCCGTTATCCGGCGCGACAGACTCGCGAAGCCAGCGAGGCGGTGGCAAGGCTGAATCAGGTGAATCCCCAACAGGTGATTTTCGCCCAGCAAAACCCGGACGTTATCGACCAGGGCGTTTTTCATAATGACGTGATTGCCGTGAGTAACCGCCAGGTGCTGTTTTGCCACCAACAGGCGTTCGCTCGCCAGTCACAGTTACTGGCAAACCTGCGTGCGCGGGTCAATGGTTTTATGGCGATAGAAGTTCCGGCAACTCAGGTTTCCGTGTCGGATGCGGTGTCTACATATCTGTTCAACAGCCAACTGCTGAGCCGCGATGATGGTTCCATGGTGTTGGTGCTGCCACAGGAGTGTCGGGAACACGCCGGAGTATGGTGTTATCTCAATGAACTCCTTGCCGCTGACAACCCGATCAGCGAACTAAAAGTCTTTGATTTACGTGAAAGCATGGCGAATGGCGGCGGCCCGGCGTGCCTGCGGTTGCGGGTGGTATTGACACAAGAAGAACGCCGGGCGGTGAATCCGGCGGTGATGATGAACGATACCTTGTTTAATGCGCTCAATGACTGGGTGGATCGTTACTACCGCGATCGTCTTACTGCTGCCGATCTGGCCGACCCGCAATTGCTGCGCGAAGGGCGGGAAGCACTGGATGTATTGAGCCAATTACTGAATCTCGGTTCGGTTTATCCGTTCCAGCGCGAGGGAGGGGGCAATGGATAATTTCCTTGCTCTGACCTTAACGGGTAAAAAACCGGTTATCACCGAGCGAGAAATCAACGGCGTTCGCTGGCGCTGGCTGGGCGATGGTGTGCTGGAACTGACGCCATTAACGCCACCGCAAGGCGCACTGGTGATTTCTGCGGGGATCCACGGTAATGAGACGGCACCTGTGGAGATGCTGGACGCGTTGCTTGGCGCGATATCTCACGGCGAGATCCCGTTACGTTGGCGGTTGCTGGTGATCCTCGGGAATCCTCCTGCGCTGAAGCAAGGGAAACGTTATTGCCATAGCGATATGAACCGAATGTTTGGCGGTCGTTGGCAGCTGTTTGCTGAAAGCGGGGAAACCTGTCGGGCGCGCGAACTGGAACAGTGCCTGGAAGATTTTTATGACCAGGGTAAAGAATCTGTGCGCTGGCACCTTGATCTACATACAGCAATTCGTGGCTCCTTGCATCCGCAGTTCGGTGTATTACCGCAACGCGACATACCCTGGGACGAGAAATTCCTGACGTGGCTGGGTGCGGCGGGGCTGGAGGCACTGGTGTTCCATCAGGAGCCTGGTGGTACGTTTACCCATTTCAGCGCCAGACATTTTGGCGCGCTGGCCTGTACGCTGGAACTCGGCAAAGCGTTGCCCTTTGGACAAAACGATCTTCGCCAGTTTGCAGTAACTGCCAGCGCAATTGCTGCGCTGCTATCTGGTGAGAGTGTTGGTATCGTGAGAACGCCGCCGCTCCGTTATCGGGTGGTTTCGCAAATTACTCGCCACTCGCCGTCCTTCGAAATGCATATGGCAAGTGACACGCTGAATTTTATGCCGTTTAAGAAAGGAACGTTGCTGGCGCAGGACGGTGAGGAACGTTTTACCGTAACCCATGATGTAGAGTATGTGTTATTCCCTAATCCGTTGGTAGCGTTGGGATTACGCGCGGGATTAATGCTCGAAAAAATAAGCTAATACTTACCCGCAGAAATCATTCTGCGGGTATTAAGTTACTTTCTTATAAATTAATACAGATTAATCCTGGTTATTTGCTTTATTTATCACTAGTCATCCGGTATAGTTCTTCATAATCTCTGCAAAATCATGGTGTTGTAATATTCTCTCATCACTCTCCATCACATTTTCTTTTTTTCTCCATAATTGGCGCAAAAGTGTTTTTTACACTTTCATTGTTTTACCGTTGCTCTGATTAATTGACGCTAAAGTCAGTAAAGTTAATCTCGTCAACACGGCACGCTACTTAAGAAAGCCGTAATAAATAACTGAAAGGAAGGATATAGAATATGCGTAAATTAACTGCACTGTTTGTTGCCTCTACCCTGGCTCTTGGCGCGGCTAACCTGGCCCATGCCGCAGACACCACTACCGCAGCACCGGCTGACGCGAAGCCGATGATGCACCATAAAGGCAAGTTCGGTCCGCATCAGGACATGATGTTCAAAGACCTGAACCTGACCGACGCGCAAAAACAGCAGATCCGCGAAATCATGAAAGGCCAGCGTGACCAGATGAAACGTCCGCCGCTGGAAGAACGCCGCGCAATGCATGACATCATTGCCAGCGATACCTTCGATAAAGCAAAAGCTGAAGCGCAGATCGCAAAAATGGAAGAACAGCGCAAAGCTAACATGCTGGCGCACATGGAAACCCAGAACAAAATTTACAACATCCTGACGCCGGAACAGAAAAAGCAATTTAATGCTAATTTTGAGAAGCGTCTGACAGAACGTCCAGCGGCAAAAGGTAAAATGCCTGCAACTGCTGAATAATCTTTCAGCCAAAAAACTTAAGACCGCCGATCTTGTCCACTACCTTGCAGTAATGCGGTGGACAGGATCGGCGGTTTTCTTTTCTCTTCTCAAACAGTTGTAAAAAAAGCCTGATCGCCACTAACGTAAATCACCCGAGTTGCCGATAACCATCCACGGTTACCTGCACGATAACAATGAAAAGAACGGGCCGGGAGCGAGTATGGAATACTTTGATATGCGTAAAATGTCGGTGAATCTGTGGCGAAACGCTGCCGGTGAAACGCGCGAAATTTGCACGTTCCCACCGGCAAAACGTGATTTTTACTGGCGTGCCAGCATTGCATCCATCGCGGCGAATGGGGAGTTTTCTTTGTTTCCAGGCATGGAAAGGATAGTGACGTTGCTTGAAGGCGGCGAGATGTTTCTTGAAAGCACAGACCGCTTTAACCATACTTTAAAACCGTTACAACCTTTTGCCTTTGCGGCGGACCAGGTGGTAAAAGCGAAACTGACGGAAGGGCAGATGTCGATGGATTTCAACATCATGACACGCCTGGATGTCTGTAAGGCGAAAGTCAGAATTGCCGAACGTACGTTTACTACCTTTGGCTCACGCGGCGGGGTGGTGTTTGTGATTAACGGGGCGTGGCAACTGGGCGACAAACTGCTCACTACCGACCAGGGCGCGTGCTGGTTCGATGGCAGGCACACCCTGCGGCTTTTACAACCGCAGGGTAAACTGTTGTTCAGTGAAATCAACTGGCTCGCTGGTCATTCGCCGGATCAAGTTCAGTAATTTCATAGTTACCGGAAAGCAGCGGCTTACAAAGAATTTTATAACCGTCGTGATCAAACCCGGCGGGTGTCCGAATTAACGTTGTCGCTTCTTCCAGCGAATTAACCGCCCCCAGCCACAGCCAGTTTTGAATAATATGATATTGAGTCATTTCCGGGTGCTGTTCTTTCAGCGCCACCGCCCCTTGCCAAGGCCAACACACCACCCGCAAACGCTCCAGAGACTGGCGCAAGCGTAGCGCATGTTCCTCATGGCTCTCTTTACCGCAACACGCCCCAGCGCAACGTTTTAGCGCTGAACGAAAACATGCACGACCGCGACTTAACGGTTCCAGTCCCAGCAGGCCATAACAAAGTTTTTGTTCATCAGCGATGGTCTGCAATGCTTGCAAAGCTGCGCGCCTATTGGCAAACAGGCCAAACAGGTTGGGGGCTCGTGAAAAATCCACCTCTTTGGCATACACCACATCGACGCGCTTTTCATTTAATTGCAGGGCACAGAGCTGGCGATTGCGGCGCAACCGTTTATTAAACAGCGGCTGTTGTTCTTTGATTAATCGCGCTTCAAGGAGCAGAGCGCCGATTTCACCGGCGGTACATATCCAGCTGATCCGTCGGGATTGCCGTAGCATGGCGGCTTCATCCGGGGTACGTAAATGAGAAAGGACGCGGCTGCGGATGTTAACGCTTTTGCCGATATAGAGCGGCATGGTGTCACTTTCACCATGAAACAGATACACCCCTGGTCGGGTGGGTAAGTCATTAAGGAATGAACGTAAATGTTCGGGATATTCATAAATTGCCGCAGCTTCAAATTCGAGCCGCGGAGAAGTTAAACGCCGTACCACTGTTGACTCCGAATGCTGGTTATCTATCCAGTGTAACAGGCGGGAAGCGATTAAAAAAGAGGCGGGTCGATGACAAAGGTTACACCGTCTGACGTGCTACGCCTGTCAGGCCTATTCGACTCCTGCAATGTATTGAATTTGCATAGTTTTATAGGTCGAATAAGGCGTTCACGCCGCATCCGGCGTGAACAAATTACTCTTTTTCGCACAATCCAATATGTGCAAATTATTACTTTTTCCAGAAATCATCGAAAACGGTAATTGGCGGACGGCGTTTATGTTCGGTTTTCAGATACCAGTTCTCTATTGTTCTGGCGACCTGTTGAGGTACGTTTTTCCCTTCCAAATAGTCGTCGATATTGTCATAGGTCACGCCGAGTGCCACTTCATCTGGCAGAGAAGGGCGATCATCTTCCAGATCGGCCGTTGGCGCTTTCTTATAAAGGTGTTCCGGGCAAGCTAATGCCGCCAGTAACTGTTTACCCTGACGTTTGTTGAGACGATACAGCGGATTAATGTCCGTACCGCCGTCACCATATTTAGTGAAGAATCCGGTAATGGCTTCTGCTGCATGATCGGTGCCCACCACGACACCGCTGGTCATACCCGCAATGCTATATTGTGCTTTCATCCGCTCACGCGCTTTTTCATTGCCACGGACAAAATCGCTCAGTTCAATGCCTGCTTCCCGCAATGCCTGTTCGCTGGCCAATACCGCGCCCTTGATATTAACGGTTAATACGCGATCCGGTTGAATAAAGGCAATGGCATCCTGGCAATCTTGTTCGTCGGCCTGAACACCATAGGGCAGGCGTACGGCAATAAATTGCAGTGATTCGTTGCCGGTTTCCAGGCGCAGCTCATTAATCGCCATCTGGCACAGCTTTCCGGCAAGCGTGGAGTCCTGACCGCCGCTGATCCCGAGCACCAGTGATTTAATGAACGGATAAGTTTGCAGGTAGCTTTTCAGAAAATCGACACTACGACGAATTTCCTCTTCAGCATTAATCTGCGGTTTTGCGCCCAGCGCCTTTATTATTTGTTGTTGCAATGTCATTGAACCCCTCCAGACAGAAAAGACAAAACTTCCTTAAAGCTAACCCGTTGCTACTGAAACGACAAGCGACAGCGGGCTGAATGGTGGTTAAAACGTCATACAGGAATCCTCTGAAAGCGGAGCCGTTTCGTTCACGGGCTTGAAAAAGCGCCCAATGTATTCCAGGCTTATCTAACACGCTGATAAACAAGAGGACGGAATATGAACAAGAATATGGCAGGAATTCTGAGTGCAGCGGCGGTATTAACCATGCTGGCGGGTTGTACGGCTTATGATCGTACCAAAGACCAGTTTGTACAGCCTGTGGTGAAAGACGTCAAAAAAGGCATGAGCCGGGCGCAGGTTGCACAAATTGCGGGTAAACCTTCGTCTGAAGTGAGCATGATCCATGCTCGCGGTACTTGCCAGACCTACATCCTGGGTCAACGTGATGGTAAAGCAGAAACCTACTTTGTCGCGTTAGATGATACCGGACATGTCATCAACTCCGGTTATCAGACCTGTGCTGAATACGACACTGATCCACAGGCTGCGAAGTAATCAATTCGTCTGAAAGCTTGAGTAACAACGGAAACCGGCCATTGCGCCGGTTTTTTTTGGCCTGAGTTCTTAATTATCTTCGCGAATTATTTGCCCGAAATGTGAAGAGGGTCATAACCACAGGTCAAGGAGAAACAATTTATAAGGTCAAAGAAATACTATTGCTCAGGTCTATACCGTATACTCCTTTCAGCCACAAAAAAAGTCATGTTGGTTTCGCAAGTTACCCAGAGCATGGAAGCAGGTTAAGGCTTGCGGAGTGTCTGGCTGACAGATAATCGTCGATGAGGGCAGTTTTATGGAAAAGAAACACATTTATCTGTTTTGTTCTGCGGGCATGTCTACCTCTTTACTGGTATCAAAAATGCGCGCACAGGCAGAAAAATATGAAGTTCCGGTCATTATTGAAGCATTTCCGGAAACACTGGCTGGTGAAAAAGGTCAGAATGCCGATGTCGTGTTATTAGGGCCGCAGATTGCTTATATGTTGCCCGAAATCCAGCGTTTGTTACCCAACAAACCGGTTGAAGTAATTGACTCGCTGCTTTATGGCAAAGTCGATGGTTTAGGCGTGCTTAAGGCTGCGGTTGCAGCGATTAAAAAAGCCGCAGCAAATTAATTTATTTTAAATTTTCCCGTCAAAGAGTTATTTCATAAATCAATACCGCAATATTTAAATTGCGGTTTTTAAGGGTATTTTTCTATGAGTAATGTTATTGCATCGCTTGAAAAGGTACTCCTCCCTTTTGCAGTTAAAATAGGAAAGCAGCCACACGTTAATGCAATCAAAAATGGCTTTATTCGCTTAATGCCGTTAACCCTTGCGGGGGCCATGTTTGTATTAATTAACAACGTTTTTCTAAGCTTTGGGGAGGGGTCGTTTTTTTATTCCTTAGGTATTCGCCTCGACGCCTCAACCATTGAAACACTTAATGGTCTGAAAGGTATTGGCGGCAACGTATATAACGGAACATTAGGAATAATGTCTTTAATGGCACCGTTCTTTATTGGCATGGCGCTGGCAGAAGAGCGTAAAGTCGATGCGCTGGCGGCTGGGTTGTTATCCGTTGCAGCATTTATGACCGTCACCCCATATAGTGTCGGTGAGGCCTATGCGGTTGGTGCAAACTGGTTAGGTGGGGCGAATATCATCTCCGGGATTATTATTGGCCTGGTGGTGGCAGAAATGTTTACCTTTATTGTCCGCCGCAATTGGGTCATTAAACTGCCCGACAGCGTACCTGCTTCAGTATCGCGTTCCTTCTCGGCATTAATTCCCGGCTTTATTATTCTTTCCGTGATGGGGATTATTGCCTGGGCGTTGAATACCTGGGGCACCAACTTCCATCAGATCATTATGGATACCATCTCAACCCCACTGGCATCGTTGGGTAGCGTGGTGGGCTGGGCCTATGTGATCTTTGTTCCACTGCTCTGGTTCTTCGGTATTCATGGCGCGCTGGCGCTGACCGCACTGGACAACGGCATTATGACGCCGTGGGCACTGGAAAATATCGCGACCTATCAGCAATATGGTTCCGTCGAAGCGGCGCTGGCAGCCGGTAAGACCTTCCATATCTGGGCCAAGCCGATGCTGGACTCCTTTATTTTCCTTGGGGGCAGTGGTGCGACTTTAGGCCTGATCCTGGCTATCTTTATCGCCTCTCGCCGTGCTGATTATCGTCAGGTGGCAAAACTGGCGCTGCCGTCCGGCATCTTCCAGATTAACGAACCGATTCTGTTTGGTCTGCCAATTATCATGAACCCGGTGATGTTTATCCCGTTTGTACTGGTACAACCGATTCTGGCGGCAATCACCCTCGCAGCGTACTACATGGGCATTATTCCTCCGGTGACCAATATTGCACCGTGGACCATGCCAACCGGTCTGGGAGCCTTCTTTAACACCAACGGTAGCGTCGCCGCATTGCTGGTCGCACTCTTCAACCTTGGCATCGCAACGTTAATTTATCTGCCCTTTGTTGTGGTGGCTAACAAAGCACAAAATGCGATTGATAAAGAAGAGAGCGAAGAAGATATCGCTAACGCCCTGAAATTTTAATCGATGCCGGTACGGGTAATCGTGCCGGTAAGAAAAGAGAGGAACGATGTATGATGGATCTCGATAACATTCCCGATACGCAAACGGAAGCTGAAGAGCTGGAAGAAGTGGTGATGGGGCTGATCATCAACTCCGGACAAGCGCGCAGCCTGGCGTATGCGGCACTGAAACAGGCGAAGCAGGGCGATTTTGCCGCAGCAAAAGCCATGATGGATCAGTCACGGATGGCATTGAATGAAGCGCATCTGGTACAGACGAAACTGATTGAAGGCGATGCGGGCGAAGGTAAGATGAAAGTGAGTCTGGTGCTGGTCCACGCTCAGGATCATTTAATGACGTCCATGCTTGCGCGTGAACTGATTACTGAATTAATTGAGCTTCATGAAAAACTGAAGGCATAAGGAGTCGATGATGCAGCCAGTGATTAACGCGCCGGAAATTGCCACTGCCCGAGAACAGCAGTTGTTTAATGGCAAAAACTTCCATGTGTTTATCTATAACAAAACTGAGAGTATCAGCGGACTGCATCAGCACGACTATTATGAATTTACTCTGGTATTAACCGGGCGTTATTTCCAGGAGATTAACGGTAAGCGCGTGTTACTGGAACGGGGCGATTTTGTTTTTATTCCGTTAGGTTCGCACCATCAAAGTTTTTATGAGTTTGGTGCCACGCGCATATTGAACGTTGGGATCAGTAAACGCTTTTTTGAGCAGCATTACCTGCCATTGTTGCCTTATTGCTTTGTCGCTTCGCAGGTATACCGGACCAATAACGCTTTTCTCACCTATGTGGAAACAGTGATTTCTTCATTGAATTTCCGCGAAACAGGGCTGGAAGAGTTTGTTGAGATGGTTACTTTTTATGTCATTAACCGTTTACGTCATTACCGCGAAGAACAGGTGATTGATGATGTACCGCAGTGGCTGAAAAGTACGGTAGAAAAGATGCATGATAAAGAGCAGTTTAGTGAATCGGCGCTGGAGAATATGGTGACGTTGTCAGCCAAATCACAGGAATATTTGACGCGAGCGACTCAACGATATTATGGCAAAACGCCAATGCAGATTATTAATGAAATCCGTATTAATTTTGCCAAAAAACAACTGGAAATGACCAACTATTCAGTGACGGATATTGCGTTTGAGGCCGGTTATAGTAGCCCGAGTTTGTTTATTAAAACGTTTAAGAAATTAACGTCCTTTACGCCTAAGAGCTATCGTAAGAAATTGACTGAATTTAATCAGTAAGTCGTTATACCTGACAATTCACATATCTGTCCTGTTGCTGGATTATTTATGTCCGGGGGGGCAGATATGCCAGATATCAGTATTCTGTACTGAAGGGAGAAATTATGAGCCAGAAATTAAAAGTCGTCACTATTGGTGGCGGGAGCAGCTATACCCCGGAGTTACTGGAAGGATTTATTAAGCGTTATCACGAATTGCCGGTCAGCGAATTATGGCTGGTGGATGTCGAAGGTGGTAAAGCGAAACTGGATATTATTTTCGATCTCTGCCAACGGATGATTGATAACGCTGGCGTCCCGATGAAGCTTTATAAAACGCTGGATCGCCGCGAAGCATTGAAAGATGCTGATTTCGTTACTACCCAACTGCGCGTTGGCCAATTACCGGCGCGTGAACTGGATGAACGTATTCCATTAAGTCATGGTTATCTTGGTCAGGAAACCAACGGCGCGGGCGGTTTGTTTAAAGGTCTGCGTACCATTCCGGTGATTTTTGACATCGTAAAAGATGTCGAAGAACTTTGTCCGAATGCATGGGTGATTAACTTCACTAACCCGGCGGGAATGGTCACTGAAGCCGTTTATCGTCATACCGGATTTAAACGCTTTATCGGCGTGTGTAATATTCCGATCGGCATGAAGATGTTTATTCGCGATGTTCTGATGCTGAAAGACAGCGATGATTTATCTATCGATTTGTTCGGCCTCAACCATATGGTGTTCATTAAGGATGTGCTGGTAAATGGCAAGTCGCGCTTTGCCGAATTGCTTGATGGTGTGGCGTCAGGGCAGTTAAAGGCGTCCTCTGTAAAAAATATTTTCGATCTGCCATTTAGTGAGGGCTTAATTCGTTCGTTGAATCTGCTGCCATGTTCTTATCTGCTGTATTACTTCAAGCAGAAAGAGATGCTGGCTATTGAAATGGGCGAATACTACAAAGGCGGCGCACGAGCGCAGGTAGTACAGAAAGTCGAGAAACAACTTTTTGAGCTGTATAAAAACCCGGAGTTGAAAGTTAAGCCGAAAGAACTGGAACAGCGCGGTGGGGCTTATTACTCTGATGCAGCGTGCGAAGTGATCAACGCTATCTACAACGACAAGCAAGCAGAACATTACGTTAATATCCCGCATCATGGGCATATTGATAATATTCCGGCAGACTGGTCGGTAGAAATGACCTGTAAGCTGGGGCGCGATGGCGCGACGCCACATCCGCGCATTACGCATTTCGATGATAAAGTGATGGGGCTGATTCACACCATTAAAGGCTTCGAGATTGCTGCCAGCAACGCCGCACTTAGCGGAGAATTTAACGATGTGTTACTGGCGCTAAACCTTAGTCCGTTGGTGCATTCCGATCGCGATGCTGAGCTGCTGGCACGCGAGATGATTCTGGCGCACGAGAAATGGCTGCCAAACTTTGCCGACTGCATCGCAGAGCTTAAAAAAGCACATTAACCGAGGCTGATTATGGAACGCTTACTGATTGTTAATGCCGATGATTTTGGCTTAAGCAAAGGTCAGAACTACGGCATTATCGAGGCCTGTCGCAATGGGATTGTCACGTCGACGACGGCGCTGGTGAATGGGCAGGCTATTGACCATGCGGTGCAGTTGAGTCGTGATGAACCGAGTCTGGCCATAGGGATGCACTTTGTCCTTACTATGGGTAAGCCACTGACAGCTATGCCGGGGTTAACCCGCGATGGTGTGCTGGGAAAATGGATCTGGCAGTTGGCAGAAGAAGATGCTTTACCGCTGGAAGAAATTACTCAGGAGCTTGCCAGTCAGTATTTGCGTTTCATTGAGCTATTTGGACGCAAACCTACGCATCTTGATAGCCATCATCATGTGCATATGTTCCCGCAGATTTTCCCGATTGTTGCCAGGTTTGCGGCAGAGCAGGGCATTGCGTTGCGGGCGGATCGTCAGATGGCGTTTGATTTGCCGGTCAACCTGCGCACTACCCAGGGATTCAGCAGTGCATTCTACGGTGAAGAGATCAGTGAGTCGCTGTTCCTGCAAGTGCTGGATGACGCAGGCCATCGGGGTGATCGTTCGCTGGAGGTGATGTGTCATCCGGCGTTTATCGATAATACTATCCGTCAGAGTGCTTACTGTTTTCCACGCTTAACGGAGCTGGATGTGTTGACATCAGCGTCGTTGAAAGGTGCTATCGCTCAGCGTGGTTATCGGTTGGGGAGTTATCGGGATGTGTAAGTGAGGATGTTTGCCAGATGCGGCGTGAACCTTGCATCCGGCGATTAATTCCTACAAAGGCGGCGTAACTGCGCCGCTTGAGACTGCTGACAAACGCAAAACTGCCTGATGCGCTTCGCTTATCAGGCCTACGTGTTTCCTGCAATATATTGAATTTGCACAGTTTTGTAGGCCGGATAAGGCGTTCACGCCGCATCCGGCATAAACAAAGCGCACTATGTAAATCATTTGAGGCGGCGCAATTGCGCCGCCTCCCATCAGGCAGGAATTTTGTCAATCTTAGGAATGCGTGACCACACGCGGTGTGCTGCCATCAGCGTTAGCAGTTCATCCATAAAACTACCGTCAGCGCTGTCAGCTTCCACAATCCCTTCTTCACCCTGGTCAGCGACCTTGATTGTTGCTTTAAACTTGCGCGCGTCACCCGCCAGCGCAATCGGTTTAAGGTGTTTGTAGGCTTCCATCAGGTAGTAGTTGGCATCGCCGTTGTCAGCGATATCCGCGATATTGCCGCAAGGGACAATGACCGCATCGACCGTCAGCGAAGGTGCACCGGCAAAGGTAGCGGCTATAGGCAACACCGTACCGTCATCCGCAGTCACTTCACCCATTCGGGAGTAGAGCAGTTTGGCATGAACGCCTTTGGCCTTCAGCGCCTTGAGAATGGCCAGAAGGTCTGCCGATCTCACTTCATCATTAAGTAAAATCGCTACCACGCGACCTTTCACATCACCGTCAGGAATGGCGTACAAACTTAAGGATGGATCCTTTTTCAGACCGTTGACGTCCGGAGGTGGGGTGATATTCAGCTGGTCGTCAGTCAGTTCGATACCGAGATTTTTCGCCACCGCCTGGGCCAGAGTGAGATCAATATGCGCCAGCTGGTCAACAACGCGCTCACGAATATACGGACGAACGACTTTGCTTAACTCAAAACTGAAACCATCGACAATATGGCGCTGCTCAAATGGCGTCTGACTTAGCCAGAACAGACGCGGATGGGAATAATATTCGCCAAACGATGGGCTGCGCTCGCGAACTTTATTGCCTTCCACGCGCTCCTGGTATGATTCAAAACCGCCGCGTTTCGGCCCCGGCGGTGTTTCGCGCGGCCAGTTATCGTTAATCGAGTTCGGTTCGTAATTAGCCGGGTTAGTGTCGATCCCCATGCGATGCATGCCGTCACGCTGGAAATTATGGTAAGGGCAGGTCGGACGGTTAATCGGAATCTCATGGAAATTTGGCCCGCCAAGACGACTGATTTGTGTATCGGTATAGGAGAATAAACGCCCCTGCAACAGCGGATCGTTGGTGAAGTCCAGACCAGAAACAATATGACCTGGATGGAATGCTGCTTGTTCGTTTTCGGCAAAGAAGTTATCCGGGTTGCGATTGAGCACCATTTTGCCGACACGCTGAACGGGCACCAGTTCTTCCGGGATAAGTTTGGTTGGATCGAGAAGATCGAAGTCGAACTTGAATTCATCTTCTTCAGGAATCAACTGGAAGCCCAGTTCGTATTCCGGAAAATCGCCTGCTTCAATGGCTTCCCACAACTCGCGGCGGTGGAAGTCCGGGTCACGTCCGGTGAGTTTTTGTGCTTCATCCCAAACGAGTGAGGCTTTACCTGCCAGTGGTTTCCAGTGGAAACGTACAAACGTTGCCTTCCCTTCGGCATTAATCAGGCGGAAGGTGTGAATACCGAAGCCTTCCATGGTGCGGTAACTGCGGGGGATGCCGCGATCCGACATCGCCCACATCACGTTGTGCAGAGTTTCAGGTTGCAGAGAAACATAATCCCAGAAAGTATCGTGGGCACTTTGCCCTTGTGGAATTGCCCAGTGCGGTTCTGGTTTTACCGCATGAACAAAATCGGGGAATTTATGCGCATCCTGGATAAAGAAGATTGGCGTGTTATTGCCAACGAGGTCAAAAATACCCTCTTCAGTATAGAACTTGGTGGCAAAACCACGGATATCACGCACGGTATCGGCAGAGCCAGCGCCACCCTGAACGGTAGAGAACCTAACAAATACTGGGGTGATTTTGTTCGGATCTGAGAGGAAATCCGCTTTGGTGATATCGCTTAAGCTTTTATATGGCTGGAAATAACCGTGAGCTGCTGATCCGCGTGCATGAACAATACGTTCCGGGATGCGCTCATGGTCAAAGTGGGTGATTTTCTCGCGCAGAATAAAATCTTCCAGCAGCGTTGGACCACGGTTACCGGCACGCAGTGAGTTTTGATCATCGGCGATGCGCACGCCCTGATTAGTGGTCAGCGCATAATTTTCACTGCCTTTGCGTACGTCTTCCAGAGAATTAAGTTTTTCGTTACGTGTATCAGGGGCTTTCAGGCTCCCAGGGGCGGTAGGTTGTGCACCTGGCGGTGTTGGTTCAGCCGCTGGACGATGAGATCCGTCCTCAGGTGCCAGTGAGTCCATCCCCGGTTTCGCTTCGCTGGAATCGTGTAGTGGTGACTGGTGCTGATGTGGGTTCTTTTCGTTTTGTTGCGACATTGAACTCGTCTCCTTAATTTATTACTGAAAGGGCCGCTGTTTTGGTCAAAAAACTCTCTAACTATAGACCACCAGCCAGACCCCGCTTCGGAGACTATTCTGGAAACGGTGTTATGAAATACACGCAAAGCGGGACGTACAGGGGCTAAATCGGCTAAACTACAGTTTTTCTGATTTTTAATATGCGTTTAGTGAAGCCAGTAATGAAGAAACCGCTCCGCCAGCAAAACCGCCAGATTATTAGCTATGTCCCACGCACGGAACCCGCGCCGCCAGAACATGCGATAAAGATGGATTCGTTTCGTGATGTCTGGATGCTGCGTGGCAAATATGTTGCGTTTGTACTGATGGGAGAGTCATTTCTGCGCTCACCGGCGTTTACTGTGCCTGAATCCGCCCAGCGTTGGGCAAATCAGATCCGCCAGGAAGGGGAAGTGACTGAGTAAGGATTACGTACCTCCCGGTTTTGCCGGGAGTTACATGGCCTGAAATTTTGTATTTCATTGCTACATTCATTCAAACCACCTGTAACAAAAAGCTGCCTTTGACGATCTATTGCTATAAATAAGTGATCTTTTTTCTTTAATTGTTTATTTATTTTAAAATGGTTAAGTTTTGCTAATCATGATGAGCTATTTTTGATAGTTCATCCTGTGGCGTCGCTCTTAAACTTATATTGTAAATGACTTAGATTTAAATGAGATAATAATTTTGTTAACAATATGAGGCGGGAGATGTTTTCTACAAACTTAATACAGAGTAATTATGGTGATTTAAATATTAAAAGCCTGGCTTTCGACTCTTTTAAAGAAAGGCTGCAGTCTACTATGACAGCACTCACTTTCTTTATATCAACGGGTCAATGTGACTGCGATGAAATAGCAGAATCAAACTTTAATTATATGATTGCCTATATGTCTAACATTAACTATGATGCCTCAAAGCCAGGAGCGCCAGCACTTAGTTTTGATACATATCTGCAGGACAATGTTAAATATAGAGTAATAATTAATAATCTTTATGGTAGTGAAATTCGGATAAGAGGTATAAATAAAGATTTTATTGGAATGGATGTCACTTCTGTATTTCGCCCAGAAAAAATGACCAATTTGATCAGTATAAAAAACAGGTTGGTTATTCACTATTTAAGGACTATATACTATGAACAAAATTATATACATCCTGTCGGGAGCATTTTTGCTGCGATTCAAAAAAATGAGAGTCTCCTAAAGTTTCCTTCGATAATATCAATGCTTAATATCAATCTTCTTTTTAATCCACTAAATCTTCCGGGAATGGGAAGTGGTGTGCTTGAAGATATTATGAGTATTCCAGATAGTTCACTTAGAAAACGTCTCGGGTATGAGGTTTTAAGCTTCTCGCTACAGGCACATTCATTGAGCCAGGAATGTATTGATAAGTTGGACATTTTTTTCGCTGACGATCTGTTTAAATATGAGTCAGTATGCATCGCCGCGATGGAACATTTAAAAAGTAAGGCAACGGCCCCTATACAAAACGGACCGTTGCCAGCATAAGAATTAATGGTGTGCCAGTTCGGCGTCGTCTTCGCTATCCAGAATGGCTTTATCGGTTTGCTTCAGCCACTGGCTGGTCAGCGTGCCAGCTGTCATCGAGCCACTAACGTTTAACGCCGTACGGCCCATGTCGATAAGCGGTTCAACGGAGATTAACAGCGCCACTAGGGTTACTGGCAGGCCCATCGCAGGCAGTACAATCAGTGCGGCGAAAGTTGCACCACCACCGACACCGGCAACGCCTGCGGAACTAACGGTAACAATACCGACCAGCGTCGCAATCCACATCGGGTCCAGCGGGTTAATGCCAACCGTAGGCGCAACCATCACCGCCAGCATTGCCGGATACAAACCGGCGCAGCCGTTCTGACCAATGGTTGCACCGAAAGAGGCGGCGAAACTGGCGATGGATTCAGGAACGCCCAGCCGACGCGTTTGTGCTTCCACATTCAGTGGGATAGACGCAGCACTGGAACGGCTGGTAAAGGCAAACGTCAGCACAGGCCATACCTTACGGAAGTACTTCAGCGGACTCACGCCATTAATGCCCAGCAGAATGCCATGCACTGCAAACATAATCAGCAGACCGAGGTAGGACGCGACAACGAAACTTCCCAGTTTGATGATGTCTTGCAAGTTAGAACCTGCAACCACTTTGGTCATTAGAGCCAGAACGCCGTAAGGGGTCAACTGCATGACCAGGCGAACCAGTTTCATCACCCAGCTTTGTAGGGTATCGATAGCGGCTAAGACGCGTTCACCTTTCGGCGCATCATCCTTCAGCAGTTTCAATGCAGCTACGCCGAGGAATGCGGCAAAAATTACCACGCTGATAATTGACGTCGGATTGGCTCCGGTAAGATCGGCAAACGGGTTTTTCGGGATAAAGGACAAGACCAGCTGCGGAACGCTCAGATCAGAGACTTTACCAACATAGTTACTTTCAATGGCGTTCAGACGTGCAGTTTCTGCACCACCCTGAACCAGACCTTCAGCCGTCAAACCAAACAGGTTAGTGACCAGCACACCGACCAGCGCCGCAATCAGCGTGGTAAACAAAAGCGTACCGATGGTCAGAAAACTGATTTTGCCTAACTGAGATGCGTTATGCAGACGGGCAACCGCGCTCAGAATAGAGGCGAAGACTAACGGCATAACGATCATTTGCAGCAGTTGAACATAGCCGTTACCAACGATGTTAAACCACTGTACAGAATCTTTAAGTACCTGGCTGTCAGAACCATAAATGGTATGCAGGGCAAGGCCAAAAACCACACCCATCACCAGACCCACCAGCACTTTTTTCGCCAGACTCCACTGTTTATGGCGGGTCTGAGCCAGCGCAAACAGCAGTACAACGAACACCACGATGTTCGCAATTAATGGAAAGTTCATCCCCGTTCTCCTGATCTTATTATTTCTATCACTGCGTAGCAGTCATAGTGTTGGCGCAAGATTAACAGAACTGTGAGCTGGCTCTTATATTCAAATGGAATTGCTTATTCCAGAAAGGTGATTTTTGCCTTTTTAGTATTCAACCTGATGCTTAATAAGCCGATGAAACTGGATCTGCAAGGTATTGATCATTTGCGATGACCAACGAACAGCGCTGTTCTCGGGTAATGAATGGGGCATCCATACCGACCAGACAAATAATGCCATGCAGATAAAACGTTCCAGTTGGTTGCCCTTTTGGGGAACCAGGATAGGCAAGCGGAAACGCCAGCGGCATGGCCAGAGCAGGGGAACACCGGCGGGTGTCAGCATATCGGCAAGTATGTGGCTCAAATAACCCAGCACCATTCCTTGTAGCGCATCAGCCGGAATGAACCAGCCTTCCGGAACCTTAAGGTAAAAGGTTGCCAGCAGCGCAAATACCGCCAGCAGACTGTGGGTAAAACCACGATGCCCAAAAGCGCGGGCGATCGGTTTTGATATCCATTTTAATCGCTGCCCAAGAAACGACTTTGGGTGATCGATGTCCGGTAACAAACACGTCAGGATTGCGGAAGGGACAATATGCCACCAGTCACCCTGTGCCAGCACGGGCGTCAGCTCGGCATTTTTGGCAAATACCGCACAAGCAATAGAAAAGAGAAGGTGACCTTCCGCCGTCATGATAAAACTCACTAAACTGTCGATACGTACAGTATAGGATTTTTATACAGTGCACGGAAGTGGTGACGGTGTAACTCTTTCTCTTAAATTGACGATTAATCCGTCAGTTGAATGCAATTTCAGATAAAGAACCAGGGGCAGCGAGATCACTGCCCCTGGTCATTAACCGAGAAGGTCTTTTGCGGTGAGTTCTGTCAGCGATGAGAGTTTGACGTCTGCTAATACAAAACGTGGATCATTTTGCGCTTCTGGCGCAGGAACGACGATGGAACGCATGCGGGCTGCTTTAGAGGCGATCATGCCATTTACCGAATCTTCCAGCGCTACGCAGGTCAGAGGGTCAACGCCCAGTTTTGCTGCGCAGTCGAGATATACTTGCGGATGCGGCTTGCTGTAAGGCAGTTTTTCGGCCGAGGCGAGGGCATCGAAACTGTCGCGTAAGTCAAACATGGTCAACACTTTTTCCAGCATATGTAGTGGTGACGCGGAGGCCAGTCCCACCAATAAACCTTGTTCTTTGCATAACGCAACGGCTTCGCGCACGCCTGGTAATAATGGACGTGTCTCTTCAACCAGTGAAATGGCACGGGCAATAACCCGTTCTACTACTTCCTGACGGCTTGGCCCATTCCACGGTTGCCGGGCGTACCAAAGATCGACCACCATATCGATGCGTAAACCTAAGGTGTCCGGCAGCTCGTTACGACGGGAGATATCCACCCCCAGGCTTGCCATCACATCCAGTTCGGCTCGATCCCATAAAGGTTCTGAGTCGATAAGTAATCCATCCATATCAAAAATTGCAGCAAGAATCTGACGCGGGGTTGACATTACAACCTCTCCTTTAGAGCATTATGTATAAGGTATTAAGCCGTGCTTATGATTAAGCGCCTATCATATCGCCTTTAAAGAATGGGCGAAAACAGATATCTACAGGTAAACTAAGTGAAACGACGCGTCTTAATCAAGGAGAACTCATGACGTATCAACAAGCTGGACGCATTGCTGTTTTGAAAAGGATTTTGGGTTGGGTGATTTTTATACCTGCATTGATCTCTACATTGATTTCTTTGCTGAAATTTATGAATACCCGGCAGGAAAACCAGGAAGGCATTAATGCGGTCATGCTCGACTTTACTCATGTCATGATCGATATGATGCAGGCGAATACGCCTTTTTTGAATCTATTCTGGTATAACTCCCCGACGCCCAATTTTAATGGTGGCGTGAACGTTATGTTCTGGGTGATTTTCATCCTGATTTTTGTCGGACTGGCGTTGCAGGATTCCGGTGCCCGGATGAGTCGCCAGGCGCGCTTCTTGCGGGAAGGTGTTGAAGATCAACTCATTCTGGAAAAAGCCAAAGGGGAAGAGGGGCTAACGCGTGAACAAATTGAGTCCCGTATTGTTGTTCCGCACCATACTATTTTCCTGCAGTTTTTCTCACTGTATATCCTGCCGGTTATTTGTATTGCTGCAGGTTATGTGTTCTTTTCTCTGCTTGGGTTTATTTAATCAAAAGGCCGCACGGAGCGGCCATTATCCTCAACCCATATCATGCTGCTAATAATCTATCCAATGACTGCTGAGCAATAACCAAATGCTGACCGCCAAATAACCTTGCACGATTTAACAGCGTGTAGAGTTGGTAAACCGGTTGACGTTCAAGGAAATCGGCAGGTAGCGGGGATACTGACTGATAGCCGTCATAGATTTGTGGCGGCTGTTCAGTATGCAGCGGTAACATCGCCAGGTCGCACTCTCGGTCACCCCAGTAGCAGGCCGGGTCGAAAATGTACGGGCCATCCGGACCCAGTGCACAGTTGCCGGACCATAAATCGCCGTGCAACAGAGAAGGCTGCGGTTGATGTGAGGCCAGACGCTGCTGAATATGCTCGACGATGGCGTCGATATTGCCGAAAGCGATCCCTTTTTCTGCAGCCAGTTCCAACTGCCAGCCAATCCGTTGTTCAGCAAAAAACGTTGACCAGCGACGTTGCCAGGTGTTGGGCTGTGGAGTTGTGGAGAGCGCGTTATCGAAATCAAGGCCAAATTGTGGTTGGTCGCTCCATTGATGTAAACGCGCAATTTGCTGACCAAGAATAAATGCGCTATGCGCATCCAGCGGACGAGGTGGGAGATAATCCATCACCAGAAAACTGTAGTCACGGTCAGCGCCAACTGCCCAAACCTTAGGCACGGTGACGGTTTTACTACGCGACAGTAACTCCAGTTGGTCGGCTTCGGCGGTAAAACCGGGAAGCAGTTCCCTTTCATCACATTTGACGAAAAAATCATGTCCTGCATAGCGCAAATGCCATGCGGCATGGACTTCTCCGCCAGGCAGTTCATTACGCAGTTCGATTTCGCCTTCACCTAACTGCTCGCTCAAAAGACGACTGATTGCCTGCCACATGATGTCTCTCCCATGTTGTCTGCCAGATCATAAGGTTAGCGCAAGAATGCGGTGTAAAAACACGAGCTAACGCACACCACAGACTGATTATTGCCCAAAAACCATTTATTTTCTGTTGCTATTCCATTCCTCCCAGGTCGTGATGGTGATTTCAGGATCTTTGCCGGTTGCACTTTGGGTAAGCCCCGAAACCAGTTCTCTAATTTCTTCTTCACTTTGGGTACTGATAAGTCCAAAAGTGTTAGTTCCCAGCTCATGGATATTTCCCTCATCATCCGTCATAGTGAGCAAAAAACCGTCGCGAGTCAGGTAATTGTTCAACTCGTTAATTTCAGTCAATGTATCCTCATGCAACATGACGGTTATGACATAACGGACAAGATCGCCACTGGCCATAGTTCACCCCTTTGTTATCACATGACTTTTGAGCATAGTCGGAGAAACGCGTTGCCGACAGGTTGGTGATGATTCCCCCAATGCTGGGGGAATGTTTTTGTTAGCGGGAAAGGTAAGCGTAAATTTTTTGCGTATCGTCATGGGAGCACAGACGTGTTCCCTGATTGAGTGTGGCTGCACTCCCCGCAGCTACGCCAAAACGAACCATCTCTTCAAGAGAGGCATTTTCTGCCAGTTTCAGTGTCATCGCGCCGACCATGCTGTCACCAGCGCCAACGGTACTCTGGCTTTTCACCGGTGGTGGCACCACCTGAATACAGTTTTCACTATCAACACCCAGCGCTCCTTGTGGACCCAGGGAAACGACAACCCGTTTGGCCTTGCCGCTATTAACGATTTCCTGCGCGGCTTTGCGGACATCGTCCGGCTGGGTGAGTTCGCGATTCACCAGCGCACTGAGTTCTTTTTGGTTAGGCTTAACCAACTCGATGTTACCAATTGCCAGTGCTGCACTTAACGCTTCGCCAGAACTGTCGACGATGCAGCGGATCCCTTGTTTTTGCGCAGCGGAAATCAGTTGGGTTAATTTTTCCAGCTTCACACCTGGCGGCAGGCTTCCGCTTATGACCAGGATGGCCCCGGATTCAATTTCCAGAACTTGCTCTTCAAGCTGGCGAAACTCATCTTCATTTAATGCCGCGCCTGGCATAACAAAACGATACTGCTCACCGCTTGCTTCCACATGTACGTGTAAATTCTGCCGGGTCCAGTCTTTGGCTTCTACAGTAGCGACGGGGACATTTTCATCCGCCAACAGTGAAACCAGGTGTTCGCCGGTCGCGCCACCCGCCGGGAAGATCGCTGTGGCACTGCCTCCAAGATGGGCAATGGCGCGGGCGACGTTGATGCCGCCGCCCCCGGGTTCGAACACCGGTGCGGTACAGCGCAGTTTTCCTTCGGGATAAATTTGCGGGGTAATTGTTGCGCTATCGAGAGAGGGCGCAAGTGTCAACGTATAGATACGTACCATCATTTCCTCCTATAGGCTGATTTCAGTCTGGCACCGAATCAGCGGAAAGTGAAGAAATTAACAATATGATTTATTGGAGCTTTATTTAAAATTTTGCAGATAAATATATATAAATAAAAATCTGTTTTCGCCACATGCTTATTCAAAAAATGAAATAAGAATACATTGCTAAGTTATTCGCGCCTTTTTATAATTCGTTACCTTTCCAGGGACGCTAATCTTTGATCCTTAAGAAAGTTTCCGGGACCGCGATGGTCTCTTTTTTTGTTGTACGGACTCTTGATAAATGAAGCTTTTGAAGACAGTTCCTGCCATCGTTATGTTGGCGGGGGGCATGTTTGCGTCACTGAATGCAGCTGCCGATGATTCCGTTTTTACTGTCATGGATGATCCTGCCAGCGCTAAAAAACCTTTCGAAGGTAATCTGAACGCAGGATATCTTGCACAATCAGGCAATACGAAAAGCTCCTCACTTACGGCTGACACCACCATGACCTGGTATGGACACACCACTGCCTGGTCGCTGTGGGGGAACGCCAGTAATACTTCTTCTAATGATGAGCGTTCTTCAGAAAAATATGCGGCGGGCGGGCGTAGCCGTTTTAATTTAACTGATTATGACTATTTATTTGGTCAGGCAAGCTGGCTGACAGACCGTTATAACGGCTATCGAGAGCGCGATGTGTTGACCGCGGGTTATGGTCGTCAGTTTTTGAATGGCCCGGTACACAGTTTCCGCTTTGAATTCGGTCCAGGTGTGCGTTACGACAAATATACCGACAATGCCAGTGAAACCCAGCCGCTGGGCTATGCCTCCGGGGCTTATGCATGGCAGTTGACTGACAACGCTAAATTTACGCAGGGTGTTTCGGTCTTTGGCGCGGAAGACACAACGCTGAACTCCGAAAGCGCATTAAATGTTGCTATTAATGAACATTTTGGACTGAAGGTGGCTTACAACGTCACATGGAACTCTGAACCTCCAGAGTCTGCACCGGAACATACCGACCGTCGGACAACCTTATCGCTGGGCTACAGCATGTAAAATTATCTGCCGGACCGTGTTATGCGGTCTGGCTGTCTTCGTTTGTCACTGCTCAGCCCCAAATCATTGCTGCCCAACGTAGCAACAACATAGCGCCACAGATTGCCAGTAGCACCACCACCATCTTCCAGTGTTTTTTATCAAAGCGTTTAGTCGGCATACCAGTGTCCTGCATATCTCTTGTGCGTGATAACGGAGTGTAACAAAAGGGACAGGCATCAAGGGATTTTTTGTTATTACAGCCGTCGGGTGGCGTTGTGCACATGGTCACTGTTTCTGCGTTTTATGAAAAAAATAAAATTATGTATCGATATATATCGTAAATAGCTGGTTATAAATACGTCTTTATTTCATCAGCACTAAAACTCAGGCTTTGGCTGATTGCATTAATAGCAGCATAATATGTTTCTACAGTTTTATAATGCTTATGATGAATGGCTATATGAACAGCTGACATGTTGTCATGATTTTTAGCGGCCAATAGTGTAAATAACTGATGTTGACTAAAAGAATGTTTTTTTGCAAAAGCACCCAGTGTCGATATATAAGATAACCCGACGTCTTCATTACCCTTGCTCATGGCGATGTATAATGCAGGGGTTCCCTGTGCTGTAGCTCCTTTTAATAAATCCATGATGTTAGCTTTGCTCAACTTGTATTTAAAGGCGATGCCATTAATTTTAGAGAGGAACCGTGTGACACACAAAGGGTGATTATTTTCCATTGCGGCGTATAATCCTGGCTCACCATCATGTATTTTCATGGCTAAAATACTCATCACCAGTTTTTTGTTTAAAAGCTCTTGTGCTATTGGAGTGGTTAATGTATTCAGAAAGATATCGATTATTTCATCGAATCCATACAACATGGAGATATAAAGTCCAGGTGTTTCGTTAGCACTTTTAGTTTGCAGTAATTTAACCAGATTATCTTCATGAATGATGTGATTATCTACCAGTGACTGAATTTCTTGCATAAATATTTTCACGTTGTCAGTATGTCCGTTCATCATAGCCAAAAATAAAGCAGGTGTACCAACGCTATTCTGCGCAGTTATTATTTCAATGATTTCTTTTTCAGGGAGTATGGGCAACTGTTTGAATAATGTAATAAGCTGTTGAGTCTGGCCTGTAGCCATTATTAACAACATTGCCGATGGATGTATAGGGGCAAATGGCATTCGTGATGCAATACCCGCGAAAATAGCCCCTGGAACTCCCACAGGTAATAGGGGCAGAATAGCAATTGCACAGTTGCGAACATATCTATCAGCCCAGGTCTGAGCATCGGGACCTGAACTGATGAACTTATCAAGCGAAAGAAAGCCCCGTGCTGTCCTGTGGGTGTCTCTGACGGCAACGTTGGTATCGTTCGGGTCGTAAACGGACACAACATAATTTAATTGTCCATACACTGACTGCTTTATTCGTAGCCTTACTGACAAAGTATGATTGTCTATATATAAAATCGCGGACATATGACTGACATTGTTTGCCATCATTCGACAAAAGAAAATATCTAAAGCGAAGCCAAAATCCTTACTCGCGATAACGCGACTCCCTGCAGGAGGATGGCGAAGTAATGCTCTGAACTCCGCGTCCCGGACTAAGGGGACATGCTGCTGTATGGATTCAACGGAGGAGTAATGTTTAATCAGGTTGACTTTGCCTTTTCCATTTCTCAATGAATCAAGGGCGTATTGCAATGACAGATGGCGACAAAAAATAGCGTCAGAAGGAGATTGCAAAAAACATGCACTACCATTGAGATTTACTGTTGGGTGTATAGTTTTTTTCTCTATGGATTTTTTTAGACAGTTTCATACAATGGTTACGATCTTCAGCAGTTAACTGTTCCTGTTCAATATAATCCAGTATGCTTCGCAAATGGTTAGCTTTAATAGGCGTGGTTTCTAGTAATAAGGAAATGATTTCTTTTTTATAGTGTAATGTAATGAGTATATTTTCTGTATGGATGGGTGAAGTGGCAAAGTTAATGGTAAAAAGGGCAGTGGAATAACAATTTTGTGATATTTTTCGACAGTTTGCGGTAAATTCCTGAGTAACACAGTATGACAGCATCGAACTTAAGTCAGAGGTATCAAGTAGGGTGATGAGCTGGCGCGCAAATTGATTAATAGGCTCTGATGAAGGTGTTGGTATGTCGCTATCGATGTGCAATCTATGAGGAGACTTATAATGAGTTCTGATAATGATATCGTTTTGACTCATAATCTGTTCGCCTTATATATATCTGGAGGTTTTGAGGATGATGATTAATTATTATCGCCAGAACGAAATGTGCACGAAAAATTGTTATAAGAATTGTGTCACTTTTATCATTGTGATATGACCACTTCGTCATTAATCTCATGAGCGTTTAAAATACTACCGCCAAATCACGCAACGAACTTTGCTGGATTCAGTTTATGCTGCTGTAAATCCGCTCGCAGTAAACCTTTCAGACGCACCGTGATGTTATCAGTTGTTCTTTAAGCGTTTTGCTGGTGTACTCACTACAAACGAATTGCGAATCGAATCAATGTGAAACGGAAAGGTACAATCTCCCTTTTTTTAGTGTTAACATCGCTCAACCGGGTGGAAGGTGAGAGGTTAATGTCTTTCATTTGTGTACCTGATTGCGAACCAATTTAGCATTTGTTGGCTAGATGGTTTCGCAATGAACTGTTAATAAACAAATTTTTCTTTGTATGTGATCTTTCGTGTGGGTCACCACTGCAAATAAGGATATAAAATGCCTGTTATAACTCTTCCTGATGGCAGCCAACGCCATTACGATCACGCTGTAAGCCCCATGGATGTTGCGCTGGACATTGGTCCAGGTCTGGCGAAAGCCTGTATCGCAGGGCGCGTTAATGGCGAACTGGTTGATGCTTGCGATCTGATTGAAAACGACGCACAACTGTCGATCATTACCGCCAAAGACGAAGAAGGTCTGGAGATCATTCGTCACTCCTGTGCGCACCTGTTAGGGCACGCGATTAAACAACTTTGGCCGCATACCAAAATGGCAATCGGCCCGGTTATTGACAACGGTTTTTATTACGACGTTGATCTTGACCGCACGTTAACCCAGGAAGATGTCGAAGCACTCGAGAAGCGGATGCATGAGCTTGCTGAGAAAAACTACGACGTCATTAAGAAGAAAGTCAGCTGGCACGAAGCGCGTGAAACTTTCGCCAACCGTGGGGAGAGCTACAAAGTCTCCATTCTTGACGAAAACATCGCCCATGATGACAAGCCAGGTCTGTACTTCCATGAAGAATATGTCGATATGTGCCGCGGTCCGCACGTACCGAACATGCGTTTCTGCCATCATTTCAAACTAATGAAAACGGCAGGGGCTTACTGGCGTGGCGACAGCAACAACAAAATGTTGCAACGTATTTACGGTACGGCGTGGGCAGACAAAAAAGCACTTAACGCTTACCTGCAGCGCTTGGAAGAAGCCGCGAAACGCGACCACCGTAAAATCGGTAAACAGCTCGACCTGTACCATATGCAGGAAGAAGCGCCGGGTATGGTATTCTGGCACAACGACGGCTGGACCATCTTCCGTGAACTGGAAGTGTTTGTTCGTTCTAAACTGAAAGAGTACCAGTATCAGGAAGTTAAAGGTCCGTTCATGATGGACCGTGTCCTGTGGGAAAAAACCGGTCACTGGGACAACTACAAAGATGCAATGTTCACCACATCTTCTGAGAACCGTGAATACTGCATTAAGCCGATGAACTGCCCGGGTCACGTACAAATTTTCAACCAGGGGCTGAAGTCTTATCGCGATCTGCCGCTGCGTATGGCCGAGTTTGGTAGCTGCCACCGTAACGAGCCGTCAGGTTCGCTGCATGGCCTGATGCGCGTGCGTGGATTTACCCAGGATGACGCGCATATCTTCTGTACTGAAGAACAAATTCGCGATGAAGTTAACGGATGTATCCGTTTAGTCTATGATATGTACAGCACTTTTGGCTTCGAGAAGATCGTCGTCAAACTCTCCACTCGTCCTGAAAAACGTATTGGCAGCGACGAAATGTGGGATCGTGCTGAGGCGGACCTGGCGGTTGCGCTGGAAGAAAACAACATCCCGTTTGAATATCAACTGGGTGAAGGCGCTTTCTACGGTCCGAAAATTGAATTTACCCTGTATGACTGCCTCGATCGTGCATGGCAGTGCGGTACAGTACAGCTGGACTTCTCTTTGCCGTCTCGTCTGAGCGCTTCTTATGTAGGCGAAGACAATGAACGTAAAGTACCGGTAATGATTCACCGCGCAATTCTGGGGTCGATGGAACGTTTCATCGGTATCCTGACCGAAGAGTTCGCTGGTTTCTTCCCGACCTGGCTTGCGCCGGTTCAGGTTGTTATCATGAATATTACCGATTCACAGTCTGAATACGTTAACGAATTGACGCAAAAACTATCAAATGCGGGCATTCGTGTTAAAGCAGACTTGAGAAATGAGAAGATTGGCTTTAAAATCCGCGAGCACACTTTGCGTCGCGTCCCATATATGCTGGTCTGTGGTGATAAAGAGGTGGAATCAGGCAAAGTTGCCGTTCGCACCCGCCGTGGTAAAGACCTGGGAAGCATGGACGTAAATGAAGTGATCGAGAAGCTGCAACAAGAGATTCGCAGCCGCAGTCTTAAACAATTGGAGGAATAAGGTATTAAAGGCGGAAAACGAGTTCAAACGGCGCGCCCTAACCGTATCAATGGCGAAATTCGCGCCCAGGAAGTTCGCTTAACAGGTCTGGAAGGCGAGCAGCTTGGTATTGTGAGTCTGAGAGAAGCTCTGGAGAAAGCAGAAGAAGCCGGAGTAGACTTAGTCGAGATCAGCCCTAACGCCGAGCCGCCGGTTTGTCGTATAATGGATTACGGCAAATTCCTCTATGAAAAGAGCAAGTCTTCTAAGGAACAGAAGAAAAAGCAAAAAGTTATCCAGGTTAAGGAAATTAAATTCCGTCCTGGTACAGATGAAGGCGACTATCAGGTAAAACTCCGCAGCCTGATTCGCTTTCTCGAAGAGGGTGATAAAGCCAAAATCACGCTGCGTTTCCGCGGTCGTGAGATGGCGCACCAGCAAATCGGTATGGAAGTGCTTAATCGCGTGAAAGACGATTTGCAAGAACTGGCAGTGGTCGAATCCTTCCCAACGAAGATCGAAGGCCGCCAGATGATCATGGTGCTCGCTCCTAAGAAGAAACAGTAAGGCCTTCAAGTAGCACTGTCTGTGGAGCCTTCGGGCTTCACAGGCTTTGTTCGCCTTTGTTTCGTTTATTAACAATGCGAAGTGGAAGTTATTAAAATGCCAAAAATTAAGACCGTACGCGGTGCTGCTAAGCGCTTCAAAAAAACCGGTAAAGGTGGTTTTAAGCACAAGCACGCTAACCTGCGTCACATTCTGACCAAAAAAGCGACCAAACGTAAACGTCACCTGCGTCCGAAAGCCATGGTTTCCAAAGGCGATCTGGGCCTGGTAATCGCGTGCCTGCCGTACGCATAAGCCGTTAACGTTTTTAACTTTTTAATTAGAATATAGATACAGGAGAGCACATATGGCTCGCGTAAAACGTGGTGTTATTGCACGTGCACGTCACAAGAAAATTTTGAAACAAGCTAAAGGCTACTACGGTGCGCGTTCTCGCGTATACCGCGTTGCCTTCCAGGCTGTTATCAAAGCTGGTCAGTATGCTTACCGTGACCGTCGTCAACGTAAGCGTCAGTTCCGTCAACTGTGGATTGCGCGTATCAACGCAGCAGCACGTCAGAACGGTATTTCTTACAGCAAATTCATCAATGGCCTGAAAAAAGCCTCTGTTGAAATCGACCGTAAGATCCTGGCTGATATCGCAGTATTCGACAAAGTAGCGTTCACCGCTCTGGTTGAAAAAGCGAAAGCAGCTCTGGCATAAGCCAGTTGAAAGAGGGAGCTAGTCTCCCTCTTTTCGTTTCAACGCCATCAAAACATTGACTTTTATCGCCGTAGCCTTTTCAATAAAGGTCTTTTGAAGAGTACCAAAAGGTAACGCAAGCAATGAATGCTGCTATTTTCCGCTTCTTTTTTTACTTTAGCACCTGAATCCAGGAGGCTAGCGCGTGAGAAGAGAAACGGAAAACAGCGCCTGAAAGCCTCCCAGTGGAGGCTTTTTTTGTATGCGCGTTTTGAAAAATAAAAAGCCAGTCTATCAGGCGTAATTGTCGCAGCCAGTCTGGACACGGCCAGTGCGGAGAAACCGGAGCGTACTTAAGTACGTGAGGATTTCGAGCACTGCCCGGGACCAAAATGGCAAGTAAAATAGCCTGATGGGATAGGCTCTAAGTCCAACGAACCAGTGTCACCACTGACACAATGAGGAAAACCATGTCACATCTCGCAGAACTGGTTGCCAGTGCGAAGGCGGCCATTAGCCAGGCGTCAGATGTTGCCGCGTTAGATAATGTGCGCGTCGAATATTTGGGTAAAAAAGGGCACTTAACCCTTCAGATGACGACCCTGCGTGAGCTGCCGCCAGAAGAGCGTCCGGCAGCTGGTGCGGTTATCAACGAAGCGAAAGAGCAGGTTCAGCAGGCGCTGAATGCGCGTAAAGCGGAACTGGAAAGCGCTGCACTGAATGCGCGTCTGGCGGCGGAAACGATTGATGTCTCTCTGCCAGGTCGTCGCATTGAAAACGGCGGTCTGCATCCGGTTACCCGTACCATCGACCGTATCGAAAGTTTCTTCGGTGAGCTTGGCTTTACCGTGGCAACCGGGCCGGAAATCGAAGACGATTATCATAACTTCGATGCTCTGAACATTCCTGGTCACCACCCGGCGCGCGCTGACCACGACACTTTCTGGTTTGACGCTACCCGCCTGCTGCGTACCCAGACCTCTGGCGTACAGATCCGCACCATGAAAGCCCAGCAGCCACCGATTCGTATCATCGCGCCTGGCCGTGTTTATCGTAACGACTACGACCAGACTCACACGCCGATGTTCCATCAGATGGAAGGTCTGATTGTTGATACCAACATCAGCTTTACCAACCTGAAAGGCACGCTGCACGACTTCCTGCGTAACTTCTTTGAGGAAGATTTGCAGATTCGCTTCCGTCCTTCCTACTTCCCGTTTACCGAGCCTTCTGCAGAAGTTGACGTCATGGGTAAAAACGGTAAATGGCTGGAAGTGCTGGGCTGCGGGATGGTGCATCCGAACGTGCTGCGTAACGTTGGCATCGACCCGGAAGTTTACTCTGGTTTCGCCTTCGGGATGGGGATGGAGCGTCTGACTATGTTGCGTTACGGCGTCACCGACCTGCGTTCATTCTTCGAAAACGATCTGCGTTTCCTCAAACAGTTTAAATAAGGCAGGAATAGATTATGAAATTCAGTGAACTGTGGTTACGCGAATGGGTGAACCCGGCGATTGATAGCGATACGCTGGCGAATCAAATCACTATGGCGGGCCTGGAAGTTGACGGTGTAGAACCGGTTGCCGGTAGCTTCCACGGCGTGGTCGTTGGTGAAGTGGTTGAGTGTGCGCAGCATCCGAACGCTGACAAACTGCGTGTGACAAAAGTGAATGTTGGCGGCGATCGCCTGCTGGACATCGTCTGCGGTGCGCCAAACTGCCGTCAGGGCCTGCGTGTGGCGGTAGCTACCATTGGTGCTGTTCTGCCGGGTGATTTCAAAATTAAAGCGGCGAAACTGCGTGGTGAACCGTCTGAAGGGATGCTGTGCTCCTTTTCTGAGCTGGGAATTTCTGACGATCATAGCGGCATTATCGAGCTGCCTGCGGATGCGCCGATTGGCACCGACATCCGTGAATACCTGAAACTTGATGACAACACCATCGAAATCAGCGTGACGCCAAACCGTGCCGACTGTTTAGGTATCATTGGTGTTGCGCGTGACGTTGCCGTGCTGAATCAGCTGCCGCTGGTTGAACCGGAAATCGTTCCGGTTGGTGCGACCATCGACGACACGCTGCCGATTACAGTCGAAGCGCCGGAAGCCTGCCCGCGTTATCTTGGCCGTGTGGTAAAAGGCATTAACGTTAAAGCGCCAACTCCGCTGTGGATGAAAGAAAAACTGCGTCGTTGCGGGATCCGTTCTATCGATGCAGTTGTTGACGTCACCAACTATGTGCTGCTCGAACTGGGCCAGCCGATGCACGCTTTCGATAAAGATCGCATTGAAGGCGGCATTGTGGTGCGGATGGCGAAAGAGGGTGAAACGCTGGTGCTGCTTGATGGCACTGAAGCGAAGCTGAATGCTGACACCCTGGTTATCGCCGACCACAACAAGGCGCTGGCGATGGGCGGCATCTTCGGTGGCGAACACTCTGGCGTGAATGACGAAACACAAAACGTGCTGCTGGAATGCGCGTTCTTTAGCCCGCTGTCTATCACCGGTCGTGCTCGTCGTCATGGCCTGCATACCGATGCGTCTCACCGTTATGAGCGTGGCGTTGATCCGGCACTGCAGCATAAAGCGATGGAACGTGCGACCCGTCTGCTGATCGACATCTGCGGTGGTGAGGCTGGCCCGGTAATTGATATCACCAACGAAGCAACGCTGCCGAAGCGTGCAACCATCACTCTACGTCGTAGCAAACTGGATCGCCTGATCGGCCATCATATTGCGGATGAGCAGGTAACTGACATTCTGCGTCGTCTCGGCTGCGAAGTGACCGAAGGCAAAGACGAATGGCAGGCAGTTGCGCCGAGCTGGCGTTTCGATATGGAGATTGAAGAAGATCTGGTTGAAGAAGTCGCGCGTGTTTACGGCTACAACAACATCCCGGATGAGCCGGTACAGGCAAGCCTGATTATGGGTACTCACCGTGAAGCTGACCTGTCGCTCAAGCGCGTGAAAACGCTGCTCAACGACAAAGGCTATCAGGAAGTGATCACCTACAGCTTCGTTGATCCGAAAGTGCAGCAGATGATCCATCCAGGCGTTGAAGCCTTACTGCTGCCAAGCCCGATCTCTGTTGAAATGTCAGCAATGCGTCTTTCTCTGTGGACTGGCCTGCTGGCAACCGTGGTGTACAACCAGAACCGTCAGCAGAACCGTGTGCGCATTTTCGAAAGCGGTCTGCGTTTCGTACCAGATACTCAGGCACCGTTGGGCATTCGTCAGGATCTGATGTTAGCCGGTGTGATTTGCGGTAACCGTTACGAAGAGCACTGGAACCTGGCAAAAGAGACCGTTGATTTCTATGATTTGAAAGGCGATCTTGAATCCGTTCTCGACCTGACCGGTAAACTGAATGAGGTTGAGTTCCGTGCAGAAGCGAATCCGGCACTGCATCCGGGGCAATCCGCAGCGATTTATCTGAAAGGTGAACGTATTGGTTTTGTTGGGGTTGTTCATCCTGAACTGGAACGTAAACTGGATCTTAACGGTCGCACTCTGGTGTTCGAACTGGAGTGGAACAAGCTCGCAGACCGCGTGGTGCCTCAGGCGCGCGAGATTTCTCGCTTCCCGGCGAACCGTCGTGACATCGCGGTGGTGGTCGCAGAAAACGTTCCCGCAGCGGATATTTTATCCGAATGTAAGAAAGTTGGCGTAAATCAGGTAGTTGGCGTAAACTTATTTGACGTGTACCGCGGTAAGGGTGTTGCGGAGGGGTATAAGAGCCTCGCCATAAGCCTGATCCTGCAAGATACCAGCCGTACACTCGAAGAAGAGGAGATTGCCGCTACCGTCGCCAAATGTGTAGAGGCATTAAAAGAGCGATTCCAGGCATCATTGAGGGATTGAACCTATGGCGCTTACAAAAGCTGAAATGTCAGAATATCTGTTTGATAAGCTTGGGCTTAGCAAGCGGGATGCCAAAGAACTGGTTGAACTGTTTTTCGAAGAGATCCGTCGCGCTCTGGAAAACGGCGAACAGGTGAAACTCTCTGGTTTTGGTAACTTCGATCTGCGTGATAAGAATCAACGCCCGGGACGTAACCCGAAAACGGGCGAGGATATTCCCATTACAGCACGGCGCGTGGTGACCTTCAGACCCGGGCAGAAGTTAAAAAGCCGGGTCGAAAACGCTTCGCCCAAAGACGAGTAATCTGATCTAACTAAAAAGGCCGCTCTGCGGCCTTTTTTCTTTTCACTGTCGAAGAGTCACCGTAAAATCAACACCATGACACTTCAGCAGAACGGATACCATGCTGACACTTCCCCGCCAACAACAGCGACAAAATATTCGTTGGTTATTATGCCTGTCAGTTTTGATGCTGCTGGCGCTTCTCTTAAGCCTTTGCGCCGGTGAACAATGGATCTCGCCAGGTGACTGGTTTACTCCTCGTGGCGAACTGTTCGTCTGGCAAATTCGCCTGCCACGTACGCTGGCTGTATTGCTGGTTGGTGCGGCGCTGGCTATATCCGGCGCTGTAATGCAGGCGTTGTTTGAAAATCCTCTGGCAGAACCTGGACTACTTGGCGTCTCTAACGGCGCAGGCGTGGGGCTTATCGCCGCGGTATTGCTTGGGCAAGGGCAACTCCCCAACTGGGCGCTAGGGCTGTGTGCGATTGCTGGCGCGCTTATCATCACTTTAATACTCTTACGTTTCGCCCGTCGTCATCTTTCGACCAGTCGGTTATTGCTGGCTGGCGTTGCATTAGGGATTATCTGTAGCGCACTAATGACGTGGGCTATCTACTTTTCCACCTCTGTTGATTTACGTCAGCTGATGTACTGGATGATGGGCGGTTTTGGCGGCGTAGACTGGCGGCAAAGCTGGCTGATGCTGGCATTGATCCCCGTGTTGTTGTGGATCTGTTGTCAGTCCAGGCCGATGAATATGTTAGCACTTGGCGAGATCTCGGCGCGGCAACTGGGTTTACCCCTGTGGTTCTGGCGCAATGTGCTGGTGGCCGCGACCGGCTGGATGGTTGGCGTCAGTGTGGCGCTGGCGGGTGCTATCGGCTTTATTGGTCTGGTGATCCCACATATTCTTCGGTTGTGTGGTTTAACCGATCATCGCGTATTACTTCCCGGCTGCGCGCTGGCAGGGGCGAGCGCATTGCTGCTGGCCGATATTGTAGCGCGCCTGGCATTAGCTGCCGCAGAGCTGCCTATTGGCGTGGTCACCGCAACGTTGGGTGCGCCGGTGTTTATCTGGTTATTGTTAAAAGCAAGACGTTAGCCGCAAAAAGACGGTCTATGATTAAAAGCTAAGATTTTTACTGACCACACCCAGGAGAAACGATGCAAGATTCCATTCTGACGACCGTAGTGAAAGATATCGACGGTGAAGTGACCACGCTGGAGAAGTACGCCGGTAATGTGCTGTTGATTGTCAATGTCGCCTCAAAGTGTGGCTTAACGCCGCAATATGAGCAGTTGGAGAATATTCAGAAAGCCTGGGCCGATCGAGGTTTTGTGGTGCTGGGATTCCCGTGCAACCAGTTTCTGGAACAAGAACCGGGCAGCGATGAAGAGATTAAAACTTACTGTACCACCACATGGGGGGTGACGTTCCCGATGTTCAGTAAGATTGAAGTTAATGGCGAAGGACGCCATCCGCTGTATCAAAAATTGATTGCCGCAGCGCCGACCGCAGTCGCGCCGGAAGAGAGCGGATTCTATGCCCGTATGGTCAGCAAAGGCCGTGCACCGCTGTACCCGGATGATATTTTATGGAATTTTGAAAAATTCCTGGTTGGCAGGGACGGAAAAGTCATCCAGCGTTTTTCCCCGGATATGACGCCGGAAGATCCCATTGTGATGGAAAGCATTAAACTGGCGTTGGCAAAATAATGTCTATTGTGATGCAGTTACAAGATGTTGCGGAATCTACCCGCCTGGGGCCGCTTTCTGGCGAGGTTCGGGCTGGGGAGATCCTGCACCTGGTGGGGCCGAATGGCGCGGGTAAGAGTACCTTACTGGCGCGAATGGCCGGAATGACCAGCGGTAAGGGAAGCATTCAGTTCGCGGGGCAACCACTGGAAGCATGGTCCGCAACAAAACTCGCGCTGCATCGCGCCTATCTTTCACAACAGCAGACGCCGCCGTTTGCAATGCCGGTCTGGCACTACCTGACACTGCATCAGCACGATAAAACGCGTACCGAACTACTGAATGATGTCGCAGGGGCGCTGGCTCTTGATGACAAACTCGGACGTAGCACCAATCAACTTTCCGGCGGTGAATGGCAACGCGTACGTCTTGCTGCGGTGGTGTTGCAAATCACACCACAAGCCAATCCCGCAGGCCAATTGCTGCTTCTTGATGAGCCGATGAACAGTCTTGATGTTGCGCAACAAAGTGCGTTAGACAAAATTCTGAGCGCGCTGTGTCAGCAAGGACTGGCGATTGTGATGAGCAGTCACGATCTCAACCACACATTGCGTCATGCGCATCGGGCGTGGTTGCTAAAAGGTGGAAAAATGCTGGCCAGTGGACGCAGGGAAGAGGTGCTCACGCCGCCAAATCTGGCGCAGGCCTATGGGATGAATTTTCGCCGTCTGGATATCGAAGGTCACAGAATGCTGATTTCGACCATCTGATTTCATTAGTATCTTGAAAATCGGGTAATTACGACGCTAAATTAATGCAAGAATAAAAAACAGAGGAACCGTACGGAATGCGTTTCTGCCTTATTTTGATCACAGCACTGCTTCTGGCCGGGTGTAGCCACCATAAAGCACCGCCGCCAAATGCCAGACTTTCTGATTCGATTACCGTTATTGCCGGTTTGAACGACCAGCTACAAAGCTGGCATGGCACGCCGTATCGTTATGGTGGCATGACGCGGCGCGGTGTGGACTGTTCGGGATTTGTGGTTGTGACGATGCGCGATCGTTTCGATTTGCAGCTGCCCCGTGAAACCAAACAACAAGCCTCTATTGGCACGCAAATTGATAAAGACGAGTTGCTGCCAGGTGACCTGGTCTTTTTCAAAACGGGGTCCGGACAAAATGGTTTGCATGTAGGTATTTATGATACCAACAACCAATTTATCCACGCCTCTACCAGCAAGGGAGTGATGCGTTCCTCACTTGATAATGTCTATTGGCAGAAAAATTTCTGGCAGGCGAGACGAATCTAGTATGTCGAAAAATGGACGGTGATGATACATCGCCGTCCATTTACTCCTGAATACAGTAGTATTTTGCAGACAAAAATTCCGTAAATGGATTATTCGTTTATAATCAGGATAATCTAAAAAAAGGACCCCTGAAAAAGTGGTTAACATGGAACAAATGAAAGTTACTCCTTATGTAATTGTTATGTCTTATGGCCTAATCCCTTTTAGCCGGATACTGAAAAACATCCTTCGAGAGGGACGGTTACCATGAAGATTTTTTTGGAGAATCTTTATCATTCTGATTGCTATTTCCTGCCGATAAGAGATAACCAGCAAGACCTTGTCGGCGTTGAGTTAATTACCCATTTCTCCAGTGAAGATGGTACGGTTCGTATCCCGACGAGTCGGGTTATAGCGCAACTTACCGAGGAGCAACATTGGCAATTATTTTCAGAGCAGTTGGAATTACTAAAATCATGCCAACATTTTTTTATTCAACATAAACTCTTTGCCTGGCTTAATTTAACGCCACAAGTGGCTACATTATTATTAGAGAGGGATAATTACGCAGGCGAGCTATTAAAATATCCGTTTATTGAACTGTTGATTAATGAGAATTACCCGCATCTCAATGAAGGAAAAGATAATCGCGGTCTTTTATCCTTATCGCAAGTGTATCCCCTTGTGTTAGGTAATTTGGGAGCAGGCAATAGCACAATGAAAGCGGTTTTTGATGGTCTTTTCACGCGCGTCATGCTGGATAAAAGTTTTATTCAGCAACAAATCACGCACCGCTCCTTCGAACCGTTTATTCGTGCGATCCAGGCGCAAATTTCCCCTTGTTGCAATTGCATCATCGCGGGAGGCATTGATACGGCAGAAATATTGGCACAGATTACCCCCTTCGATTTCCATGCTCTCCAGGGATGCCTGTGGCCTGCCGTTCCTATAAATCAGATAACGACGTTGGTTCAGCGATAACCCTCCTGTTTGCTGGTGTTTAAGACGAGAGTAACCGTCTACACTATTAAACAGGAGGATCTATGACCCTGTCTTTTGTTACCCGCTGGCGCGATGAATTGCCAGAAACCTATACAGCACTTTCCCCTACGCCTTTAAATAATGCCCGGCTGATTTGGCATAATACCGAACTGGCTAACACGCTGAGTATTCCATCGTCGCTGTTTAAAAATGGCGCAGGTGTCTGGGGCGGCGAAGCCCTACTGCCTGGTATGTCACCACTGGCGCAGGTTTACAGTGGTCATCAGTTCGGCGTCTGGGCGGGCCAACTGGGTGATGGGCGCGGCATTTTACTCGGCGAACAACTGCTTGCTGATGGCACTACAATGGACTGGCATCTGAAAGGTGCTGGCCTGACGCCTTATTCGCGAATGGGTGATGGACGGGCGGTTTTACGTTCGACGATACGAGAAAGTCTCGCCAGTGAGGCGATGCATTATCTGGGCATTCCGACGACCCGCGCGTTAAGTATCGTCACCAGCGATTCGCCAGTGTATCGGGAAACGGCGGAGCCAGGCGCGATGCTGATGCGTGTGGCACCAAGTCATCTGCGCTTTGGTCATTTCGAACATTTTTACTACCGCCGCGAGTCGGAAAAGGTTCGTCAGTTAGCTGACTTTGCTATTCGTCATTACTGGTCACATCTTGAAGATGATGAGGACAAATACCGTCTCTGGTTTAGCGATGTTGTCGCACGTACCGCATCGTTAATTGCCCAATGGCAGACGGTCGGCTTTGCAGATGGGGTGATGAATACCGACAACATGTCGCTGCTGGGACTGACGCTTGATTACGGGCCGTTTGGTTTTCTTGATGATTACGAACCCGGTTTTATTTGTAATCATTCGGATCATCAAGGGCGTTATAGCTTTGATAATCAACCTGCTGTCGCGTTGTGGAATTTACAGCGTCTGGCGCAGACATTGTCACCATTTGTTGCCGTTGATGCCCTGAATGAGGCCCTGGACAGCTATCAGCAGGTTTTGTTGACGCATTATGGACAACGTATGCGGCAGAAACTGGGCTTCATCACGGAGCAAAAAGAGGATAACGCGCTACTGAATGAATTATTCAGTCTGATGGCGCGAGAGCGCAGCGATTATACCCGCACATTCCGCATGCTGAGTCTGACCGAGCAGCACAGCGCGGCGTCACCGCTACGTGATGAGTTTATTGATCGTGCGGCATTTGATGACTGGTTTGCCCGTTATCGGGGGCGTTTGCAACAAGACGAGGTTAGCGATAGTGAGCGTCAGCAACTGATGCAAAGCGTTAACCCAGCTCTGGTATTGCGCAACTGGTTGGCGCAACGGGCGATTGAAGCGGCAGAAAAGGGTGATATGATGGAATTGCACCGCCTGCATGAGGCGTTGCGAAATCCTTTCAGCGACAGAGATGATGACTATGTCAGTCGTCCACCTGACTGGGGTAAACGGCTGGAAGTCAGCTGCTCGAGTTAAAGGCTACTTAGTTAACAGCAGCTTGCCAGCCTGAGTTTTACGGAGCAGATATTCTTGCCCGTCATGATCGATAATCAGTTTGCCATCCGGACCTAACAGTGTCTGGCTGGTAATTCGCCGGATGGGCTGCGGGGAAGCGGTCTTGTGATTGGCATCCGTTTCAGGCGTGAGTTTTCTGCTATCCGTATAACGCATAAAAATTAATAATAATTGATATAACAATTATTATTATTATCAATATTATGGCAGGCCAGAGCAAGCAGTAATGTGTTGAGAAGACAACAAGTTGCGCAGAAATGCCCATCCCATCAGGAATGGGCACGCATTCAGAAGCGGGTATCTACCGCAGAGGCGAGTTTTTCGACCAGGCGTTCGGTATCTTCCCAGCCCAGACACGGGTCGGTAATGGATTGACCGTAAGTGAGCGGCTGACCGCCGACGATTTTTTGCGTTCCTTCGCGCAGGAAACTTTCCGCCATAATTCCAGCAATCGCCGTAGAGCCATTGCGGATTTGCTGACAAATATCCTCACAAACTTCTAACTGGCGACGGTGCTGCTTCTGGCAGTTACCGTGGCTGAAATCCACCACCAGATGTTCAGGTAAATCAAACTCGTGCAGCGTATCGCAGGCTGCGGCGATATCATCGGCATGATAATTCGGTTTTTTGCCGCCACGCATAATAATGTGGCCATACGGGTTGCCGCTGGTCTGATAGATGGTCATCTGACCATTTTTGTCTGGCGAGAGGAACATATGGCTGGCGCGGGCTGCGCGGATAGCATCCACGGCAATCCGCGTGTTGCCATCGGTACCATTTTTAAAACCTACCGGACAGGAGAGTGCTGAAGCCATTTCGCGGTGGATCTGACTTTCGGTAGTACGTGCGCCAATCGCGCCCCAACTGATTAAATCAGCAATAAACTGACCGGTCACCATATCGAGAAACTCAGTCGCGGTAGGGACACCCAGCTCATTTACCTGTAAAAGTAATTTGCGCGCCAGCTCCAGACCGTGATTTACCCGATAGCTGCCGTTTAAATCCGGATCGGAGATTAGCCCTTTCCAGCCGACAACAGTTCGTGGTTTTTCAAAATAGGTGCGCATTACGATTTCCAGCCGTGACTGGTACTGGTTGCGCAGCGACTGCAGACGGGTGGCGTACTCCATTGCAGCGGTGAGATCGTGGATCGAGCAGGGGCCAATAATGACCAACAGTCGCTTATCTTCACCATTCAGTATTTTTTCAATTCTGCGGCGGGAGTCGGTGACATGGGTGGCGACGCCAGGCGTTACGGGATACCGTAGCGCGAGTTCGGCGGGCGTTACCAGGCTCTCAATACGCGCAGTACGGAGTTCGTCAGTTCTGTTCATTACAAGTCTCAGAAATTTGTTGCTTCTACGGCAGGACTACCGGGAAGTGATGCGCATCACGATAAACCAATCGCAGCTGATTTCAAGTGCGAGGTGTGTCACACCTCGCCGGGTGGTTAGCATGATAACAAAAAAATAAGCTAATGCACTAGTTCTCTAGTACATTCGGCGGCTAAGCCCCATGATATCGAGGATCTTGGTGGCAATCTCTTCTACCGAATAATTGGTACTGTTAATCCACGGGATCTGATTTTTACGGTACAACGCTTCTACTTCCGCGACTTCCATCCTGCACTGACGAAGCGAGGCATAGCGGCTGTTCTCCCGACGTTCCTCGCGAATCGCCGCCAGACGTTCCGGGTCGATAGTCAGGCCGAACAATTTATGCTGAAGCGGTTTGAGCGACGCGGGTAGCACCAGATTATCCATATCGTCGGCAATAAAGGGGTAGTTTGCCGCGCGGATACCAAATTGCATTGCCAGATAAAGACTGGTGGGGGTTTTACCACAGCGAGAAACACCGAGCAGGATCACCTGAGCCTGATCCAGATTGCGCAACGAAATGCCGTCATCGTGGGCAAGGGTGTAATCAATCGCCGCAATGCGCGCATCATATTTATTGAGATTATTAGGGTTAAGGCCATGGGTACGATGAGCAATCGGCGTTGGATCCAGTTTCATCTCTTGTTGTAGCGGGGCAACCAGCGCCTGAACGATATCCTGGCAAAAGCCTTCACTTTGCAAGATGATGGCGCGAATCTCCGGCAACACGATGGAGTAGAAGACCAGCGGGCGCACGCCTGTCTGGTGATAAATTGCGTCAATCTGCTCCTTCACTGCCCGTGCACGGCTCTCATTTTCGACAAACGGCAGCGTGATGCTGCTGATAGTGACGGGAAATTGTGACATTACTGCGTGTCCTAATACCTCCGCAGTTATTGCCGTACCATCAGAAATATAAAAAACGTGGCGATCAACAGCATTATCCATTTTGTTCTTCCCGTGATGCAGACATAATTCTATGAAAGCATAAATTAAAAACGCACAGAAGCGTAGAACGTTATGTCTGGTTTATAAAATGAACCTTCAATTTTATTTTTTATGAAAACAGCATTTCATTTTTATGGTTTCGTTTATACCGATGGTTTATGTGGAAATTGTCGAAGAGAGCAGATTTGCGCAACGCTGGGATCAGTCTTAAAAAGTAAAAAAATATATTTGCTTGAACGATTCACCGTTTTTTTCATCCGGTTAAATATGCAAAGATAAATGCGCAGAAATATGTTTCTCAAACCGTTCATTTATCACAAAAGGATTGTTCGATGTCCAACAATGGCTCGTCACCGCTGGTGCTTTGGTATAACCAACTCGGCATGAATGATGTAGACAGGGTTGGGGGCAAAAATGCCTCCCTGGGTGAAATGATTACTAACCTTTCCGGAATGGGTGTTTCCGTTCCGAATGGTTTCGCCACAACCGCCGACGCGTTTAACCAGTTTCTGGACCAAAGCGGCGTAAACCAGCGCATTTATGAACTGCTGGATAAAACGGATATTGACGATGTTACCCAGCTTGCGAAAGCGGGCGCGCAAATCCGCCAGTGGATTATCGACACTCCCTTCCAGCCTGAGCTGGAAAACGCCATCCGCGAGGCCTATGCACAGCTTTCCGCCGATGACGAAAACGTCTCTTTTGCGGTGCGCTCCTCCGCGACCGCAGAAGATATGCCGGACGCTTCCTTTGCTGGTCAGCAGGAAACCTTCCTCAACGTTCAGGGTTTTGACGCCGTTCTCGTGGCAGTGAAACATGTATTTGCTTCTCTGTTTAACGATCGCGCCATCTCTTATCGTGTGCACCAGGGTTACGATCACCGTGGCGTGGCGCTCTCCGCCGGTGTTCAGCGGATGGTGCGCTCCGACCTCGCATCTTCTGGCGTGATGTTCTCCATTGATACCGAATCCGGCTTTGACCAGGTGGTGTTTATCACTTCCGCATGGGGCCTTGGTGAGATGGTCGTGCAGGGTGCGGTTAACCCGGATGAGTTTTACGTGCATAAACCGACACTGGCGGCGAATCGCCCGGCTATCGTGCGCCGCACCATGGGGTCGAAAAAAATCCGCATGGTTTACGCGCCGACCCAGGAGCACGGCAAGCAGGTTAAAATCGAAGACGTACCGCAGGAACAGCGTGACATCTTCTCGCTGACCAACGAAGAAGTGCAGGAACTGGCAAAACAGGCCGTACAAATTGAGAAACACTACGGTCGCCCGATGGATATTGAGTGGGCGAAAGATGGCCACACCGGTAAACTGTTCATTGTGCAGGCGCGTCCGGAAACCGTGCGCTCACGCGGTCAGGTCATGGAGCGTTATACGCTGCATTCACAGGGTAAGATTATCGCCGAAGGCCGTGCTATCGGTCATCGCATCGGTGCGGGTCCGGTGAAAGTCATCCATGATATCAGCGAAATGAACCGCATCGAACCTGGTGACGTGCTGGTCACTGACATGACCGACCCGGACTGGGAACCGATCATGAAGAAAGCATCTGCCATCGTCACCAACCGTGGCGGTCGTACCTGTCACGCGGCGATCATCGCTCGTGAACTGGGCATTCCGGCGGTAGTGGGCTGTGGTGATGCAACAGAACGGATGAAAGACGGTGAGAACGTCACTGTTTCTTGTGCCGAAGGTGATACCGGTTACGTCTATGCGGAGTTGCTGGAATTTAGCGTGAAAAGCTCCAGCGTAGAAACGATGCCGGATCTGCCGTTGAAAGTGATGATGAACGTCGGTAACCCGGACCGAGCTTTCGACTTCGCCTGTCTGCCGAACGAAGGCGTGGGACTTGCGCGTCTGGAATTTATCATCAACCGTATGATTGGCGTCCACCCACGCGCACTGCTTGAGTTTGACGATCAGGAACCGCAGTTGCAAAACGAAATCCGCGAGATGATGAAAGGTTTTGATTCTCCGCGTGAATTTTACGTTGGTCGTCTGACTGAAGGGATCGCGACGCTGGGTGCCGCGTTTTATCCGAAGCGCGTCATTGTCCGTCTCTCTGATTTTAAATCGAACGAATATGCCAACCTGGTCGGTGGTGAGCGTTACGAGCCAGATGAAGAGAACCCGATGCTCGGCTTCCGTGGCGCGGGACGCTATGTTTCCGACAGCTTCCGCGACTGTTTCGCGCTGGAGTGCGAAGCAGTGAAACGTGTGCGCAACGACATGGGGCTGACCAACGTTGAGATCATGATCCCGTTCGTGCGTACCGTAGATCAGGCGAAAGCGGTGGTTGAGGAACTGGCGCGTCAGGGGCTGAAGCGTGGTGAGAACGGGCTGAAAATCATCATGATGTGTGAAATCCCGTCCAACGCCTTGCTGGCCGAGCAGTTCCTCGAATATTTCGACGGCTTCTCAATTGGCTCAAACGATATGACGCAGCTGGCGCTCGGTCTGGACCGTGACTCCGGCGTGGTGTCTGAATTGTTCGATGAGCGCAACGATGCGGTGAAAGCACTGTTGTCGATGGCGATTCGTGCCGCGAAGAAACAGGGCAAATATGTCGGGATTTGCGGTCAGGGTCCGTCCGACCACGAAGACTTTGCCGCATGGTTGATGGAAGAGGGGATCGATAGCCTGTCTCTGAATCCGGACACCGTGGTGCAAACCTGGTTAAGCCTGGCTGAACTGAAGAAATAAAATAAATACCCGGCGGCGTTTTGTCGCCGGGTTTATGTGATCCCCGAAGATGAAACTTATTCAATCTCTTCACAGACATCCTGAGTTAACCGCCGCATAATATCTTTTCTTAACAAAACTTTTGTATTTTACCTGAGGCAGTGCGCGGTAGTTTTTCGATTACCACGATATGTTCAGGATATTTATATTTTGCGACCCGTTTACGGCTAAAAAAAGCCACCACCTCTTCCAGCGATAATGAATGATGCGGCGCTTTCAGCACGACATAAGCGCATGATCGTTCACCTAAACGTTCATCGGGCATTGCAACCACACAGGCATCGTGAATTTTAGGATGCTGCAATAAAATATCTTCCACTTCACGGCTGCTAATATTTTCGCCGCCGCGGACAATAATATCTTTTTTGCGTCCGGTAATTTTTATATAGCCAGCCTCATCCATACGGCAGAGATCGCCGCTGTAATACCAGCCTTCTTCATCCAGCGCACGGGCGGTTAATTCAGGTTCATCAAAATATCCCATAAACACATTGGGGCCACGCGAGGCTTCTTCACCTTCGCAACCTGGCGGTAAGGTCTTGCGTGCGTCATCGACCACTTTAATCTCTACACCTGCGGCAGCGTAACCATCGGTGTGCATAAAGCGCGACAAAGGATCATCGAGATTCACCACCGCATGCGGCGAACTTTCTGTGGAACCATAAACACTTAATAATTTAATGCCGCGCTGCTGGCATTCACGTGCCACTTTTTTGGGGATTGTGGTACCGCCGCAAAGAAAGAAGCGCAGCGCTGAAAGGTCTGCGGGTTGTTTCTCTAGTAAATTCAAAAGATCATAGACAAACGGCGTTGCGCCGAGCATACAGGTGCAACGCTGCTGCTCAAGCAGCGCGAGACACGCATCAGGAGTGAAAATATCTAACAACACGCTGCGAGCGCCAATCAAAAATGGTGCTGTTACGCCATGCAGAAAGCCCGTTGCGTGGCCGAGTGGCGCAGGCATCATAAAGACATCCTGCCAGGTCAGATTCAGCCGCGCGCAATAAGCCCGCTCACTGGCGAGAATATTGTTATGCGTTAGCATCACGCCCTTTGGCAGACCCTCGGTTCCGGAGGTAAACAGCACCGCAGCTAATTCATCGCCGTGGGTCGTTATCGCCGTGGTCAGTGGGGTATTGTCGGCGATAATCTGACTTAATGAGAGGGAAGAGGTGGCGGGAGCCAGTTTGTCCGCGCCGACAATTTGTTGTAGTTGTGGAAGCTGATTTTGCAGCGGCAGGATTAAATCTACCGGACGCGTTTGTTTAAACAACGTCGGTGCAAAGAACATTTTTGCCTGACACTTATTAAGCACCCACACCAGTTCTGCTTCCCGCCAGGAAGGCAACAGCGGTACGGAAACCGCACCGATTTTCAGGCAGGCAAGATAGATAACGGTAAATTCACACCAGCCTGGCAGTTGAAATGCGATGCGATCGCCTGATTCAATACCCTTCGCTAACATCCAGTTTGCCAGACAGCTCGCGGCGTGATCGAGTGCGCTATAGGTGTACGATGCTCCATGATTATCGACCACGGCAATTTTGTCTGGCATCGCACGAGCGGTCTGCTGCCAGTAATCGGCCAGCGAAGCATCGCCCCATAGCCCTTGCTGACGATACGCCGCACGACGTTGTTCGTTAAACGTTAATGTCACTTTCATTTTGGACTCTCGAAACAGAACATCAGGCCCGATGTGCGGGCCTGTGGGATGCGTGATTAGCCGTAACGGAAATCAATACCGAAGGTACCTGCGGGATATTTCCACTGTTCGAGAATAGTGTTACCGCACAACACCCGACAGGTGCCGCACTCCAGACAACCGGCAGAATCAAAATGAATGTTGCCGGCGTCATCCTGCTTATAAAGTCCGGCAGGGCAGGCTTTCATTAATTTACGGAATTCATTGATATCGGGATTTGCCGCCAAAATGATATGCGGGTGGCCCTCATCAACATGGAATTTATTGACGCCTAATTTGATGTCGACGTTAACCGTAGCGTTCTGGCTCATAGCGCGGTTGCTCCCTTAATGCCATCTTTCAGCAAGTTGATCAGCCCGATTTTCTTCGCATGTCCCATGATCATTTTGCGTACCGGCTGGTTTGGTTTGCCGTCAATGGTGAACATCTCGTTCATGATGTCGGCTACCATTCGTGGGTATTGGCTAAACAGGCGCGGGTTTTCCATCAGCGCCGGGATCTTGCGAAAATGCTGCATATCACGCATGACGCAGCTTTGTTCCAGCTCACGTTTGTATTGCGTAAGACTGCTGGCGGAGAAATCCGCGCGTTCTTTGGCGGCGATCACCGTTGTGGCGGCAGCCTGAGCCGATGCAATGGCTAAATCCATGCCGCGGACCGTAAAACCCAAATTCAGGCAGAAGCCTGCGGCGTCACCAACGATCATCACGCCCTCGTTAACCAGTTGCGGCACCATTGCCAGACCGCCTTCCGGCACCATATGCGCGGAATATTCAAGCAGTTTGCCGCCGCTAATCAGCGGGCGAATGGCGGGGTGTTGTTTAAAATCTTCCAGCATTTGCGGCACGCTTTTTTGCGCATGGGCGATATCACCCAATCCACAAACCAGCCCCAACGATATGGAATCCTTATTGGTATAGAGGAATCCGCCACCCATCAGGCCGTCAGAAGGGGAACCGGCAAACAGCCAGGCGGCACCTTCCTCGCCCGTAATATTAAAGCGATCGTTGATCTGTTCTGGTGTGAGGCCAATAACCTCTTTAACACCAACAGCGTAATGATGCGGATCGGAAGCGGGAACCATTCCCAGCGAGCGGCCAAGCATCGAGTTAACGCCATCAGCCAGAATCACCACATTCGTTTCGAGAATATCATCCCCAGCCTGGACGCCAGTGACCTTGTTTCCTTCACGAACCAGCGCATCGACGCGAACTCCCGGGATAAACTGTGCGCCCGCCTGCTCGGCATGTTCCATCAACCACGGGTCCAGACGATTACGCAATACGGTATAAGATGCGTGTTGCGGAACATCTGGTTGCTCGCGGTGAAAATCGAGGGTAACGGCGCTCTCTTCGGTTAAGAAGGAGATTTTCTCGCGTGTGACCTTGCGTTCTACCGGCGCTGATGCTGCAAAGCCTGGAATGATTGCTTCAAGTGTGTGGGCATAAAGGCGCCCGCCGGTCATGTTTTTACATCCGGCACTGTCGCCGCGTTCTATCACCAGGACATCCAGCCCGGCTCGTGCCATGACCAGTGCGGCAACGCTACCAGCAACGCCCGCACCGACCACAATGGCATCAAATTTGTCATCCGACATGCGTTATGCTCCCTTCCCGCTGCGTTTACAGCGGGAGATGTGGTTGAAAGGGGAATTAGCGGCTCAACTGGCTAATCAGGGCAGGGACGACTTTGTAGATATCGCCCACCAGACCGTAGTCGGCATAGTTGAAGATTGGCGCATTTTTATCTTTATTGATGGCGACAATCACTTTTGCGCCGTTGCCGCCAACCATATGTTGGATCTGCCCGGAGATCCCCAGCGTCAGGTAGAGATCGGATTTCAGCAACACGCCGGAGACACCGATATAACGTTCACGCTCCATCCAGTTCTCGCCTTCGGCAATTGGACGTGAACAGCCGACTTCAGCATTCAGCACCGCCGCCAGTTCGTGGACCATTTTCAGGTCATCCTGCGCCGCCAGACCACGACCGACGCCAACCACACGTTTTGCTTTGCTCAGGTCCACGCTGCTTGCGGCTTTCGCACGGCGTTCGCGACAGAGAATTTCATGACGCGGAGCAACGTAAGGTACCGTTTCTGTCGGGCACTGATGAGAGGTATCACTGGTGCACGGTTCCTGAACACCGGGTGCAAGGGTAATGATCGCCAGCGGGCTGTTGATCTTTTCCTGAGCGAACGTTAACCCGCCATACATCCGGTGTTCGGCGCAAATGTGACCATCGACAATATCCACCGCCGTGGCATCGTTCACCAGCGCCGCATTCAGTTGCACACTTAACCGTGCTGCCAGAGCTTTACCACGTTTCGTCGCGGCCAGTAGCAACATAGCGGGGTGTTTATCTTTCAGCAGAGCAGCAATGCTTTCGGCGTAATTTTCAGTACGTTGCAGTGCGTCGTTTTGCGCAAGAACATAAATACATTTTGGCCCATAAGGCATAACTGCCTGCGCCTGGTCGGTATTTTGTACAATGGCATACACCTGTTGGCCCCATTGCTGAGCGCCGCCAAATAGTTCAGCATAACGTTCAGGATTATCGCTAAAGACCCAGACGCTGTTTAATTGACTCATCGTTTCTTCTCCGTAGGCTTCAGTTCAGGGCTTTCTTCAGATGTTCCACCAGCTCGGCAATGGCCTCCGGCGAATCGTTATCGAGAATGATGTGCTTACGTTCTGTTTGCGGCGGTACGCGAATGCCGGTCAGTTCAGCAAGTGGCGCGCTCTGGCTCCAGCCAATATCACTTGCCTGCCACTGATTTACCGGTTTTTTACCCGCGCCGAGAATGGCTTTCATCGAAGGAATACGTGGCATGTTAATATCGGAGGTGACGCAGAGCACGGCTGGAACAGAGAGCTCAATAACTTCAACATCATCTTCAAGCGTGCGTTCAATCACCAGTGTATTGCCCTGACGCTGAATAGCACTCACTGCATTAATCACCGGAAGTTGCAGAATTTCTCCGACCAGCAAGCCAACCTGCTGGGCATAAAGGTCGCCGGAACCTTCACTAAAGATCAGTAAATCGAAGCCGATCTTTTCAACTGCTGCCGCCAGCGCCTTTGCGGTATCGAGAGGCAGTGCATGTTCAAGTTGCGCATCCTGCACCAAATACAGGCTGTGCGGCCCGCGGGATAGCACGTCTTTGCGCACTTTCGAGTTCTGCAACAATGAGCCACCAATGGTCAGCGCGGCTATCTCATCGTCATCTGTTGCAAGCTGGCTTGCAGCTTCAATGGCATTGAGATCGAACTGGCTGATTTTGGCGTCGGCATTGTCGAAATTCAGGGTGTATTCTGGAGTGACAACAATGTCCTGTTCTTCAGGCACCAGCTTAAAGCAGGTTATTATTTTCATGATTTCTCCTGTGAGTCGCATACGGAACCATCTCCGATGGAAGGTAAAAATGGCCTGAAAATAGTGTGCGATAGCGGTGCGGGGTTTTCGACGGAGCAAGCTGTTTTCCTTGCCAACAATCTTGCAAAAAAAATGCGATCGCTAAAACAAAAGTGCAATTTGCGGCAATATAGTTATTCCATGACCGTACAATCTTGCATTCAGTGTAAATAATCTTGTTTAGCTCTCGCTAAACGCGGTTGTATAACCGCAATACACGCCGTATTTTATCCGGCATATATTGTTTTTGCTTGCTCATGGAATAGGGAGGTTGTCATGTATCAACGCTGTTTTGATAACGCCAGTGAAACGCTGTTTGTCGCCGGTAAAACGCCACGGCTTTCACGTTTTGCATTTAGCGATGATCCAAAATGGGAGTCCGGACATCACGTTCATGACAATGAAACCGAGTTGATTTACGTCAAGAAAGGGGTAGCAAGGTTTACCATCGATTCTTCGTTATATGTCGCGCACGCCGATGACATTGTGGTGATAGAACGTGGCAGGCTGCATGCGGTGGCCTCTGACGTTAACGATCCAGCAACGACGTGTACCTGTGCGCTGTACGGCTTTCAGTTTCAGGGGGCTGAGGAAAATCAGCTACTGCAACCGCATTCTTGCCCGGTAATTGCCGCAGGGCAGGGAAAAGAAGTCATTAAAACCTTATTTAATGAGCTAAGTGTGATTTTGCCGCAAAGTAAAAATAGCCAAACATCTTCGTTATGGGATGCATTTGCCTATACATTAGCAATTCTTTACTACGAAAACTTTAAAAATGCTTATCGTTCGGAGCAGGGGTATATTAAAAAAGATGTTCTGATAAAAGATATTCTTTTCTATCTGAATAATAATTATCGCGAAAAAATCACTTTAGAACAGTTATCGAAAAAATTTCGTGCCAGCGTCAGTTATATTTGCCATGAATTTACCAAAGAGTATCGTATTTCCCCTATTAACTATGTTATTCAACGGCGTATGACGAAAGCAAAATGGTCACTCACTAATACTGAATTATCACAGGCAGAGATCTCCTGGCGTGTGGGTTATGAAAATGTCGATCACTTTGCCAAACTGTTTTTGCGCCATGTCGGTTGTTCGCCCAGCGATTACCGTAGGCAATTTAAAAATTGTTTTGCGGAACAAGAAATCTTATCTGAATTTCCTCAACCGGTAAGTCTTGCCGGATAAATCTGGCGGCGCACTTTGTTAAAAAGCTGCGCCGCCTGCAGATTATTTGTTCTGATAGTCTTTCAGGATCTGCCGACCTGCTACGTAAATCATAATTTCGTCTGTACCGCCGCCGATACGTTCACAACGGACATCACGCCAGAAGCGGGAGACGCGCGCCTCATCGGTATAGCCCAGACCGCCCATGATTTGAATCGCATCATCAATGACTTCCATTGCGGTACGTGCACAGTACAGTTTTGCCAGCGCCGCGCTGGTGCGCAGTGACTGATGCTGATCGGCTTGCCATGCCACTTTCAGCACCATGTTGCGCATGTTGTCGATCTTAATCGCCATCAGCGCCAGTTTTTCCTGGATCATCTGGTTATGACCAATGGGCTTACCAAAAGCGATACGTTGGTTGGCATAGCGGGCGGCATCTTCAAAGGCGCATTCGGCAAAGCCGGTGCTGCGCGCGGCGTTGATCAGGCGCTCCATCTCAAAGTTGTACATCACATTGAGGAAACCCATTCCTTCTTCGCCCACCATGTCGCTCTCTTCAACTTCCACATTGTCGAGATAGACTTCGCAGGTGCTGAGCATATGCCAGCCGATTTTATGCAGCGGGTTAATCTTAATGCCGGGCTTACTGGAGTCGACCCACCACAGGGTGAAGGCTTTTTTGGGATCTTTCGGTTGCGGATCGCGCGCCAGCACCAGCATATACGGGTACTCTTTCGCACCGGTAATAAAGGTTTTTTGTCCGTTGATGTAGACCTTGCCGTTTTTACGCGTGTAAGTGGTAGTGGCACTGTTGTTATCTGAGCCAGCACCTGGTTCCGTCAACGCCAGGGCATAGGCGGGATCACCCGTTTCCAGGGTGCTCTCTGCCGTTTTACGTAGCTGCTCTGCAGAACCGAAACGGCGCATACTGTGAATACATTGACCGTTGGTAATTAAAAATGCCGGAGCACCGCATTTTGACACTTCCATCAGCGCCAGCATTTGGGTGACGTAATCCGCAGGGATACCACCAAATTCTTCCGGCACGCCAAGCATGGAAATACCGTTATCCGCCAGCGCCCGCATAAACTCACTCGGATATGTCCCGTTTTGATCGCAGGTGCGGAAATACTCTTCCGGAAAGTTAGTCGTAATCAGTTCGCGAATACTGGCCAGCAGCAGTTCTTGTTCTTCAGTTAAAGAAAAATCCATCATTATACTCCTGTTAATGAGCCGCTTCAGGCAGGACAAAACCCATCGCCGCATCGATAAATAATCTTTCGTCCATCAGTTTGAGTTCTGGCGAAATCACTGGGGTGAAGTCCATTTTGTCGAGAATATCTTTTTGTAAATCGACGCCAGGGGCGATTTCGATTAAATGCAGGCCGTCTTCTTTCAGCGTGAATACAGCACGTTCGGTGATGTAACGAACATCCAGTCCCCGTTCGAGCGCGATTTTTCCGCTAAAAGTAATTTCCGGTAGTTCCCGAATAAATTTATTTACCCGTCCTTCCTGGACGATATGCAATTTGCCATCGGCAATTTCTGTTTTTAAACTGCCCGCAGTTAACGTGCCGCAGAAAATAATTTTCTTCGAGGTGGCACTGATATCAATAAATCCACCGGTACCCATGATTTTGCCATTGAATTTATGCACGCCGACGTTACCGTGCTGGTCGACTTCAGCAAAACTCAAATAACAAACATCCAGACCACCACCGTGATAAAAATCAAACTGGGACGTCATATCCAGAATGGCGCGGGTATTCACGTTCGCGCCAAAGGCGATACCCTGTGAAGTAATTCCGCCAATCGGACCTGTTTCTACCGTCAGAATAAAGTCATCAGCACAACCTTCTTCCCGGGCGACCAGGCCAATACCGTCAGCAATACCGACGCCGACATTCCCCACCGCGCCTTTACGCATTTCGAATAATGCACGCCGCGCAACTAATTTACGTTGGTTTAGGGGCAGGCTAAGTTTGGTACTGTCATCAAGGGTGAAGTCACCAGAAATAAAGCGGTTAACCGGCGCACCGCCATACAGTTGGGTTTGATCCGGATCGACCACCACAATATCCACCAGATAACCCGGAATACGGACAGATTTAGGATGCAGCGTGGCTTTCTTAACCATTTTCTGCACCTGCATCATCACAATACCGCCGTTATTGTGCACCGCCTGGGCAATAACCAATGCGTCGAGATACATCACCTCATCTTCAAAAGTGGCGTAGCCTTCGCTGTCGCAGGTGGTAGCGCGAATGAAGGCGATATCTGGCGCAATCGCTTTGTAATAGAGATATTCTTTGTTATCAAACTCGACCAGTTTAATCAGGTCTTCTTTAGTGACTTCATTCAGTTTGCCGCCTTGCTGGCGTGGATCGACAAATGTCCCGATGCCAATATCACTAATAATACCAGGCTGGTGGGCTGCGGCGGCGCGTAAGGTTTGTGTAAGTACACCTTGTGGATAGTTATAAGCAATAATTTTATTTTGTTCTGCGAGATCAGAAATACGCGGCGATTGTCCCCAGTGACCGCATAATGCCCATTTCACCAGACCTTCTTGCGCCAGCGGACTAATACCGCGGTCGGCGCGATCGCCAAGCCCTGTTGGACTAATAATCGATAAATTACGTGGCGTTTGAGTCTGTTTATATTTATCAGCAAGAGCAGTAATTAACGTGGTGGCTTCCAGAATACCGCCGCCAGCGCCCAACACACAAAGTGTTGCTTCGTCGGGAATATAATTCACCGCTTCCTGTGCCGACAGGACCGGCACTCGTCCATTAATACGAGGTGGTTTTACAGGTTTCATTGTTAATTCCTGATTCAGGTGTGATTTTCCCTACGCCAGATGGAGAATTAGCGCACAGAGACTCACGAAATATTTTTATAAAATACGGTTAAAAATACTTTTTTTATTTCGGCGGGGGAGGGTATTTCCGCCGAAATATTATTGCTTATGCCTGATGTAAAATAGTTAATACTGTGCGCAAATCATTTACCGAGATTTGCCCTGGCGCAGAGGCTTTTTTTACCGCACCAAAAGTTGCCGCCGAGCCAAATACTTCACCAGCCAGACGAGAAATTACGCCAGTTTTTGCCATCGACATCGTGATGATTGGACGATCGGCATACTGCTCCTGCATCTCCAGGGTCGCGGCAAGCAACGTCAGCACATCGCTGGTACTTTGCGGCATCAGCGCAATCTTAGGAATATCGGCGTCGAAGGACTGCATTTTGCGCAGACGGGCAATGATTTCTTCGGCTTCCGGCGTTTTATGGAAGTCATGGTTGGACATGACAACTTTCACATCATGCGCGTGGGCGTAGGCGACGGTTTCTTTAACCTGATCATCGCCGGTAAATAACTCCAGATCGATCATATCAACCAGGCCGCTGTCGATGGCTGCACGATTGAGTGCAATATAAGCCTCGGTGGAAATCGCCTGCTCGCCGCCTTCTTTGGCACTGCGGAAGGTAAACAGCAGCGGTTTTTCTGGCATGGTTTCACGGAGAATTTTTGCTGCCGCCATGACAGACTCCACATTGGAGAGGTCGGCATAGTGGTCCACACGCCATTCCAGAATATCAAAGTCCGCTTCACGATAGGCGAGAGCTTCGGATTTCACGCTGGCGATATCTTTCGCCATCAGCGAGACGATGATTTTAGGTGCGCCCGCACCAATGACGAGATCTTTTACAGTTACGGTTTTCATTTTTTACCCTTTCTGCACGCGGTCAGCCTGTCAGGCACCGAACCCCATGACCTGTTTAACATATTCCAGAGGGAAATCTTTGCCAGTCCATAACGTGAACTGTTCAGCCCCTTGCCACAACAACATGCCGTATCCATCAATCGTTTTGCAACCAGCTTGTTGTGCCTGCTGCAATAACTTCGTCATATGCGGGTTATACACGCATTCAGTGACCAGCAGTCCCGGATGTAACAGACTGATATCATAAACCAATGATTCATTCTCAAGGGGTTTCATACCCACTTTTGTGCCATTGGTTAAAATGTCGGCGGAAGCCAGGGCTTCAGCAAAGGCTTGCTGATCGGCGAGATCGGTAACCGTGACGACACAATCGGTGTTTTCGTTAACCCGCTGCGCGAAGGCGAGGGCTTTATCGAAGAACTCATCCCGACGGTTAAAGAGTTTAATTTCTTTTAAACCTTCAATTGCCCCCTGCGCGCCAATCGCCGTTGAGGCACCTCCGGCCCCTAACAGCACCATTGTTTTGCCTTTGATATCAAAACCGCTCTCTTTAATGGCTCGAATATGGCCCGTGCCGTCGGTGTTATAGCCGCGCAGGTAGCCATCATCATTAACGATGGTGTTGATGGCACCCACCAGTTTGGCTGCTGGCGTTAATTCATCAACATATTCACACGCCAGTTGTTTGTTCGGCATTGATACACCAGTTCCGCGCATTTTTAGAGCTTTTAATCCTTCAATTGCTCCGGGAAAGCTATCGTTATCCACTTCGAAGGCCATATAGGTAAATGGCAATCCCGCTTTTTCTAAGGCTTTATTCTGCATTTCAGGCGATAAACTGTGGCGGATAGGATAGGCCATCAGCCCAATCAATTCGTATTTTGCGGTAACATCCATAATTAACTCCTTTAACCTCTATGCTTAATTGTGTTTAACCGGGTGCTAAATTTACGCTCGCCAAAACGCACATCATTCTCAGGAATAATAAAAACGCGGTAATAGCGGATAAAAACAATAATTGCGGTAATCAGGGCCAGCAGCGCGAAAGTAAAATCGAGAACAATGATATATTGAAGGCCGATGTTCGACAGATAACCGGTAATCAGCGGAATAACAAAGTTAGCCAGTCCACCCATCATCATATAAATACTGGTGACTTTGGCTTTGCTTTTTGGGAAAACTCTGACATGACCGAAACACCGAGCTGTAAAATGCCGCCAGCTGCTGAGAAACCGATAACAAAGGCGCCGGCATTACACACCAGTGGAGAAGGGTACAGATAGATAATGGCTGCTGTTATTGTTGCCAGTGCAGAGTTAAATACATTAGCCCAGATGGGCCGGACCATTTTTTTCAGTAGTGCGGCAAAAATAAAGACACAGACCAACGAGCCCATACTGTAATAAGAGATGGTTTTTAATGCCTCAGCTTCTGACATACCAGCAAAAGCCATCGCATATTTGGGCATCCACACCACAATCACATAAAAGGTCGAGAATGCGGCTACACCGAACAGTACCGATGAAACACCTTCCAGCCAGACTAACGGTTTGCTGTTCATTTGCGGTAATTCATTAGCTACGCTGGCGTCCACCAACTGGCTGGGGAATTTGCTTTTCAACAGCATCAGCGTGATCAGTACAAACAGAATACCCGGAATAATCAGCCCATAGCCGTACCAGATATTATTGAGCAACATATAGCTCACCAGCATTGGGTAGAACATTTGCCCAAATGACACCATCGCTTTAACCAGTATGACCGCCGAACCAGAGGCTTTCGGAAAGCATTCCATGAGCGCGGGGTAGCCACCCGTATCCAGCGCTGAGTTAGCGATACCTACGCACACTGCCAGACCGTAGGCGAGAGTTAAATTCGGGCAAGCGGGAATACCAAAGAAGAATAGCAGATACATTATTACTGCCATTAATATCACCGCCCGACGACCAAACTTATCGGAGATCACACCGAAGAATAAAATACTGATCAATCGCCCCAAACCAATACCGGAAATTAAGTAGGCAATGCCCGCGTTGTCAGTGGAAAACTTTTCCGCCAGAGATGACATGTTTTGGGCAAGCGTAATAACACTAATGCCGTGCAGGAAGTAGCTGAAGTAAATACAAAGAACAGCCAGGATAAATGGCGTGCTGAAAGCCTTATTTTGAGACATTTTCACAGCTCCTTGCTGAAAGATAATTTCGTTACCGTACGTATTGTTCTCCGACGGTTTACATAATTACTATACTGAAGATGATTTTCCCTGGGTACATGGCATAAAGTTTATGTTTCCAGGAATATTGCATGTCATAGTTTGTTTTTGATCGCGATTTTCCTTAGTTAGCGCAGAAAGAGTTATTTATCCGTAAGATCTTGCATGACCTGAAAAGAATATTGCATTACCCACCCGGAGCGACATTTTCCTTTAGCGAGTGATGCCGCGTTTTTTTGCGGCTGCGTAAGCCGATAAACAGTGCCAGTAAAAAACCGATGGCAGCGATGGCGGTATCGAACCACATAATATCGGCAATACTTCTTTGGGACAGATGAGCCGTAATCAACGGAATAGTAAAGGTCGCAATACTGCCCGCACTGTAATAGATCCCTGTAGCTTTACCTTTAGCGTAAGGGAAACGTTCAGCCATTAACGTCAGGCCAATTTGCACAACACCTCCAGCAGAGGTAAAACCAATGACAAAAGCAAATATTATCACCACATAAAATGTGGGATGCAGGCAGACGGTAAACAGAGCAATAAATGAGATAAAGGTGTACAGCATCAGTAATGTTGTTGGGCGAACGGTATTACGAATGAGTGGAGCGGTAATAAATACACAAAGCAGCGAACCCACGGTGTAGATACTGAGTAGTTTAATCGACATAGTGTATGACATGCCTGCAACAAATTGTCCGTACTGTGCCAGCCACTGGCTAACCAGATAAAACGTTGCCATTGAGATATAGCCATATAAGGTATAACTGGCTAAATCGATAATTGAACAGCGATGTTCCGTAGAGCTGGTGGTTTTCTTTATGACAGGTAAGCGATGACCCGGATGGGGTGGGAACGTACAACGGTATAAAAACAGAGCGTTAATAAACATAATGCCTGCAGCAATCATAAAGGACCAACCGAACCACAGTTCAGCCCACACTAACAGGCTAATGATTAGCGGTAATAAAAATTGTCCGCTGGAAACAAATGCTTTAATTAAAATATTGGCTGTCCCCGGTGAGCGTGGAAAAGCTTCCATCAAACTGGGATAAGTGCCTGCATCGAGAAAACTGTTTGCCATTCCCGCCAGAAAGCCAAAAACATAAGCGATAATGATGTTATTGGTCTGCAGGATGCCAAAAAAGAAGGCCATATAGCAGCACATCCCTAGCATGATAAAAGGGCGGCGACCAAAGCGATCGGATAATAATCCTGCAAAAAGCAAGACACTTAATCGACCAATGCCCAGCGATGAGATAACTATCGAGACGCCCGCGGCATTAGTCTGCCAAAGCGTCTCCAGCGAGGCCATATTCAGGCTCATCAAAATGACGCCCATACCATGCACCAGGTAATTAAAATACAACCCAAGTGCGGTAGGGTAATAGGGATTTTTCATAGGTTCTACTTAGCAAAGGTGCTTTAAAAAGTGTAGCGATGTTGTGTCAGTATCCATTCATTATTGTTGTAACAACGACAATTCCTTTCTGTGGAAAAATTAACAAAGCCGCTCCAGATCGTGTGCATATAATTCAGCGGCTACCGATTGATAGATCTTCCAGTCAATAAAATTGCCATCAGGGTAGACTCGTTGAAATGCGGTTAAGTCGGGGAAAAAACGCATGGTGTTGTTGCCGATGCGGTTATTTATTTTCTCTATGATGGCATGAAGATGTTTTTTTCTTTGCTGACGCATAGCCAACAGTTGCTCGACTACACGATCAGGAATGGCACACTTGCCATTTTCCCACTGACGCCAGCTTTCACTGTCACCGGTCTGGGCAATCCAGGTCGCGCATTCATCAATAGTCATGGCAAAAATATGGCGGAGTGCCTGGAGTTCATAAGCGTTCATCGTGTAATGGCTGCATGAAATAAACAATAAAATATAAATAACATTATCAGCCTGCTGACGGCTTGAAGAGAGTCACAGTATCTTGTGCAACATTATTGGAAAGAGTGAGGGGCGAGGTAGCGAAGTGGAAAAATGTTAAAAAAAAGCCCATCGTGGGAGATGGGCAAAGACTACACACAGCAATTCGTTGTTTCACTCAGGGGATTTCCATGCTTATAAATCAATATGTTGATTTATAACCGTGAGCTAATAGTAGGCATACGGACTTTTTGCGTCGATCAGATTCGTCTCATTAGTTTAAAAACTGTAAAGAATTTGCGACAGGTACTACCAGCTGAATGGCGGTAAGCAGGAAAATATGTGGAAGAGCAAGCAAATATCAATTAGCGGGGGTTAACAATCAGGCGGCAGAGCCGCCTGATGAGAAATTACTTATTCGGTTTCTCGATTTCGCCAAGTTCTTCGAGAATTTCTTCCGGTTGGTCCGTCGGCGGCGGGACTTCTTCCACCCACGCGGCAAACAGACGCCAGGAAACGGCTAACAGAACCGGACCAATAAACAGACCGATCATCCCGAAAGCAATCAAACCACCAATAACACCAGAGAGGATCAGGATCAGCGGTAAATCGGCACCCATGCGAATTAACATTGGGCGGATGACGTTATCCAGCGTGCCAACCACACCGCTCCACACTAACAATACCGTTCCCCAGGTGGTATCGCCAGTCCAGTAGAGCCAGATAATCGCCGGAATCAGTACCGGCAACGGGCCAAGCTGGACAAGGCAGGAGAGGATCATTAACACCGTTAGCAACGTTGCATAAGGTACGCCGGATACGGCGAGGCCGATACCGCCAAGCACTGCCTGTACTAACGCCGTCACCACCACACCCAGCGCCACCGCGCGGATAGCCTGTGCCGCCAGCAGCACGGCGGCATCTCCGCGAACGCCTGCCAGACGGGTTGCAAAATGGCGAATGCCTTGTGCCACCTGTTCACCGCGCCAGTACAGCAGGGCACTGAAGAGAAGCATCAGCGCACAATGCACCATAAAGCGCCCGATATGCGCCGCCTGCCCAACGAACCAGGTGGTGGTGGTGCCAATATAAGGGCGGACTTTCGCCATGATCGCCGTCCCCCCCATATCCAGCAAGTTGTGCCAGCCTGCATACAGCTTCGCGCCAATCACCGGAATGGTATTAAGCCACGCCAGATCGGGTAACGTCATGTCACCGCTGGAAATGGCTTTAATTAGCGGGCCGCTGCCGTCGACGATACTGTTAACCAGCAAAGCAATAGGGATGATAAACACCATCACTAATAACAGCGTCATCACCAGAACGGCGAGAGAGCGGCGGCCAAACATGATCTTTTGCAAACGTAACAATACCGGCCAGGTGGCGATAACCACCGTACCGGCCCATGCAAAGCCGAGAATAAAGGGTTGAACAATCCACAGACATGCCACAATCATGATGGCTAAAAACAGCACCGAAAGCAGAATTTGTGCGACATCCCTGGGCTGACGAACATTTACCATAACTACTTTTCACCTTTTTTGTGCGTCAAATCGTCGACGCGACGTGAACACGCGAAACTCACCTGCATAATGATGAGCAATTTCAGCGGTTTTTAACAGGCCGATTCTGCCCTTAATTCTGATGGGCGTGTTAGAAAAAAATGTGGTACAACAACTCAGGCAACACGCAAACGATTTACTCGTCGTATTTCAAGTTGCATGTGCTGCGGCTACGTTCGTTCACCCCAGTCACTTACTATTGTAAGCTCCTGGAGTTCACTCGCTTGCCGCCTTCCTGCAACACGAAATCCATAGAGTAAACAAACATCACCTTTCAGTGCGCTATTGCAGCAGCCTGAAAGAATAGTGTATCGACCTACATCACAGACCGCAGGAAAGGGTCAATATAATGATTCCACAGATTTCCCAGGCACCCGGCGTCGTTCAACTGGTGCTTAATTTTTTGCAAGAGCTGGAGCAACAAGGTTTTACCGGCGATACGGCGACAAGTTATGCCGATCGTCTGACAATGTCGACCGACAACAGTATTTACCAACTTCTCCCCGATGCGGTGGTATTTCCGCGTTCAACCGCAGATGTGGCGCTGATCGCCCGTCTTGCCGCGCAGGAACGCTATTCATCGCTGATCTTTACCCCCCGCGGCGGCGGCACCGGCACTAACGGTCAGGCGCTCAACCAGGGGATTATTGTTGATATGTCCCGCCATATGAACCGCATCATCGAAATTAACCCTGAAGAGGGCTGGGTGCGCGTTGAGGCCGGGGTGATAAAAGATCAACTCAATCAGTACCTGAAACCGTTCGGCTACTTTTTTGCGCCGGAACTTTCGACCAGCAACCGGGCAACGCTCGGTGGGATGATCAATACCGATGCATCCGGTCAGGGATCGCTGGTCTATGGCAAAACGTCAGATCACGTACTTGGCGTACGCGCGGTGTTGTTGGGGGGCGATATTCTCGATACGCAACCTTTACCCGTCGAATTGGCGGAAACGCTGGGTAAATCCAATACCACAATCGGGCGAATTTATAACACGGTTTATCAACGTTGCCGTCAGCAACGCCAGTTAATCATCGACAACTTCCCCAAACTTAACCGCTTTCTTACCGGTTACGATCTGCGTCATGTCTTTAACGATGAGATGACCGAGTTCGACCTGACGCGCATTCTGACGGGTTCAGAAGGGACGCTGGCCTTTATTACCGAAGCGCGGCTGGATATTACGCCCTTGCCTAAAGTGCGCCGTCTGGTGAACGTCAAATATGACTCTTTTGACTCCGCGCTGCGTAACGCGCCGTTTATGGTTGAGGCGCGGGCGCTTTCGGTAGAGACGGTGGACTCAAAAGTGCTGAATCTGGCGCGGGAAGATATTGTCTGGCATTCCGTCAGCGAGTTGATTACCGATGTGCCTGACAAAGAGATGCTCGGGCTGAACATTGTGGAGTTTGCTGGTAATGATGAGGCGCTGATTGACGAGCGAGTTAATGCTCTCTGTGTGCGGCTTGATGAGCTGATTGCCAGCCAACAGGCAGGTGTGATTGGCTGGCAGGTGTGCCGCGAGCTGGCGGGTGTTGAACGTATCTATGCGATGCGTAAAAAAGCCGTTGGTCTGCTTGGCAATGCCAAAGGTGCCGCTAAGCCAATTCCGTTTGCTGAGGATACCTGCGTACCGCCGGAACATCTGGCCGATTATATTGCTGAATTTCGCGCGCTGCTCGACAGCCACGGCTTAAGCTACGGTATGTTCGGTCACGTCGACGCAGGTGTCTTGCACGTCCGTCCAGCGCTGGATATGTGCGATCCTCAACAAGAGATTTTGATGAAGCAAATCTCTGATGACGTAGTGGCGCTGACTGCGAAATACGGTGGTTTGTTGTGGGGCGAGCACGGCAAAGGTTTTCGCGCTGAATACAGCCCGGCGTTTTTCGGTGAGGAACTTTTTGCAGAACTGCGCAAAGTGAAAGCGGCATTTGACCCGCATAACCGACTCAACCCAGGGAAGATTTGCCCGCCAGAAGGTCTCGATGCGCCGATGATGAAAGTGGACGCGGTGAAGCGCGGTACATTCGATCGGCAGATCCCCATTGCGGTACGCCAGCAGTGGCGCGGTGCGATGGAGTGTAACGGCAACGGTTTATGCTTCAACTTTGATGCCCGTAGTCCGATGTGTCCGTCGATGAAGATCACCCAGAACCGGATTCATTCACCGAAAGGGCGCGCAACGCTGGTGCGTGAATGGCTGCGTTTGTTGGCGGATCGCGGCGTTGATCCACTCAAACTGGAACAAGAACTGCCTGAATCCGGCGTCAGTTTGCGGACGTTAATTGCCCGCACGCGCAATAGCTGGCATGCGAATAAAGGCGAATATGACTTCTCACACGAAGTCAAAGAGGCGATGTCGGGCTGTCTGGCCTGTAAAGCGTGTTCGACCCAGTGCCCCATCAAAATTGATGTGCCGGAGTTTCGCTCTCGTTTTCTGCAGCTCTATCACACCCGTTATTTACGTCCGCTGCGCGACCACCTCGTCGCTACGGTCGAGAGCTACGCGCCGCTGATGGCACGTGCGCCGAAAACCTTTAACTTCTTCATTAACCAGCCGCTGGTGCGCAAACTCTCGGAAAAACATATCGGCATGGTTGATTTGCCACTGCTGTCGGTCCCCTCGCTACAACAACAAATGGTGGGGCATCGCTCGGCAAACATGACGCTGGAACAGCTTGAAGCTCTCAATGCAGAGCAGAAAGCGCGCACGGTGTTGGTGGTGCAGGACCCCTTTACCAGCTATTACGATGCGCAAGTGGTGGCGGATTTTGTCCGTCTGGTCGAAAAATTAGGTTTCCAGCCTGTGTTACTGCCATTTTCACCAAATGGCAAAGCCCAGCATATCAAAGGCTTTCTTAATCGTTTTGCGAAGACGGCGAAAAAGACGGCGGATTTCCTCAACCGTATGGCGAAGCTGGGTATGCCAATGGTAGGCGTCGATCCGGCGCTGGTACTTTGTTATCGCGATGAATATAAACTGGCACTGGGCGAGGAACGTGGCGCGTTTAACGTCTTACTGGCGAATGAATGGCTGGCAAGCGCACTTGAGTCACAGCCAGTGGCTACAGTCAGCGGTGAATCATGGTATTTCTTTGGTCACTGTACCGAAGTTACCGCCTTGCCGGGTGCGCCAGCACAATGGGCCGCGATATTTGCCCGTTTTGGCGCGAAACTGGAAAATGTCAGCGTGGGTTGCTGCGGCATGGCAGGGACTTACGGACATGAAGCGAAAAACCATGAAAATTCGCTCGGGATCTATGAGTTATCCTGGCATCAGGCTATGCAGCGACTGCCGCGTAACCGCTGTCTGGCGACCGGATATTCCTGCCGTAGCCAGGTAAAACGGGTTGAAGGCACGGGGGTACGCCATCCTGTGCAGGCTTTACTGGAGATTATTAAATGATATGGAAACGGAAAATCACCCTGGAAGCACTGAATGCTATGGGTGAAGGAAACATGGTGGGGTTCCTGGATATTCGCTTTGAACATATTGGTGATGACACCCTTGAAGCGACAATGCCAGTAGACTCGCGGACAAAGCAGCCTTTCGGGTTGCTGCATGGAGGAGCATCCGTGGTACTGGCCGAAAGTATCGGTTCCGTTGCCGGTTATTTATGTACCGAAGGTGAGCAAAAAGTGGTTGGTCTGGAAATCAATGCTAACCACGTCCGCTCGGCACGAGAAGGGCGGGTGCGCGGCGTATGCAAACCGTTGCATCTCGGTTCGCGTCACCAGGTCTGGCAGATTGAAATCTTCGATGAGAAAGGGCGTTTGTGCTGTTCGTCACGATTGACGACCGCCATTTTGTGACGTTGTCACCAGAAAAGTGTGACGCATATTGCTTTTGGTCATTATCTGCACAGTAAACGGTGGTATACTGTGCAGGTCTTGTCTAAAAGCGAGGATGCTATGTCTACTCAACTTGATCCCACCCAGCTGGCCATTGAATTTTTACGCCGTGACCAGAGCAATCTTTCACCTGCCCAATATCTCAAACGTCTGAAACAACTAGAACTTGAATTTGCTGACCTGCTTACTCTCTCTTCTGCTGAATTAAAAGAAGAAATCTACTTTGCCTGGCGTCTGGGCGTGCATTGATCCTGACTTAATGCCGCAAGTTCGCCAAATCGACCTGGATTAACCTCCGTCCAGGTTCGATGACCTTCTTAATACTGCTTATCTACCGCCTGATATTGTTCAAAAATAATACTAATCGCAGTTTGTGTTAAAACGGCGGGTTAGCTTTATGAGATTATTCTTATCGCCCCTTCAAGAGCTAAGCCACTGAGAGTGCCGGAGATAAGCGCCGGATGGGGTAGAAACCCTTAAGCCTGTGTCGCACAGACTTAAGGGTTTTCTTATTTCTGAACGCTGCACTTTTTTACCTATCTCTTAAATAGTCATTTTCAATACAACTTTTTCTTTTTCATCACAGCCTTAATGCTCCTTAGATAATAACCATTATCTAACAATGAGATACCTAATTCTTAGCGTGCCTGTTAACCCACACATCAGGGTCTATGCTTATTAAAAGCAGGCAAAAAGCATGTTTTACGGTAAAGCCCCTGCGTTTGCTGGGTTGAACTGATAATCATTATCACTAACATGCTGTTATACGCTGAAAGCGATGAAGTGAGGTAAATCGATGGACATGCATTCAGGAACCTTTAACCCACAAGATTTCGCCTGGCAAGGCTTAACGTTGACACCCGCAGCGGCGATACACATCCGCGAGCTGGTGGCAAAGCAGCCAGGTATGGTCGGCGTGCGCTTAGGCGTGAAGCAAACGGGCTGCGCGGGCTTTGGCTATGTGCTCGACAGTGTTAGCGAGCCGGACAAAGACGATCTGCTGTTTGAACACGACGGCGCGAAGCTGTTTGTCCCGCTGCAAGCGATGCCGTTTATTGATGGCACGGAAGTCGATTTCGTTCGTGAAGGACTTAATCAGATATTCAAATTTCACAACCCTAAAGCCCAGAATGAATGTGGCTGTGGCGAAAGCTTTGGGGTATAGGCGGTACTATGTCTCGTAATACTGAAGCAACTGACGATGTCAAAACCTGGACCGGCGGCCCGCTGAATTATAAAGAAGGATTCTTCACCCAGTTAGCCACCGATGAGCTGGCAAAGGGGATAAACGAAGAGGTGGTGCGCGCAATTTCGGCGAAGCGTAATGAGCCGGAGTGGATGCTGGAGTTTCGTCTCAATGCCTATCGCGCATGGCTGGAGATGGAAGAGCCGCACTGGCTGAAAGCGCACTACGACAAGCTGAATTATCAGGATTACAGCTACTACTCAGCACCATCGTGCGGTAATTGTGACGACACTTGCGCGTCTGAACCCGGCGCGGTGCAGCAAACTGGCGCGAACGCCTTTTTAAGTAAAGAGGTGGAGGCGGCGTTTGAGCAGTTGGGCGTTCCCGTGCGGGAAGGCAAAGAGGTGGCGGTGGATGCCATTTTCGACTCTGTTTCGGTTGCCACCACTTATCGTGAAAAACTGGCGGAGCAGGGAATTATTTTCTGTTCCTTTGGTGAGGCGATCCACGATCACCCGGAACTGGTGCGTAAATATCTCGGCACCGTGGTACCGGGGAATGACAACTTCTTTGCCGCGCTTAATGCGGCGGTAGCCTCTGACGGTACGTTTATTTATGTGCCTAAAGGTGTGCGCTGCCCTATGGAACTTTCCACCTATTTTCGCATTAACGCGGAAAAAACCGGGCAGTTTGAGCGCACCATTCTGGTGGCCGACGAAGACAGCTACGTCAGCTACATTGAAGGCTGTTCCGCTCCGGTGCGTGACAGCTATCAGTTACACGCGGCAGTGGTGGAAGTCATCATCCATAAAAACGCCGAGGTGAAATATTCCACGGTACAAAACTGGTTCCCTGGCGATAACAACACCGGCGGTATTCTCAACTTCGTCACCAAGCGTGCTTTGTGCGAAGGCGAAAACAGCAAAATGTCATGGACGCAATCAGAAACCGGGTCAGCGATTACGTGGAAATATCCCAGCTGCATTTTGCGCGGCGATAACTCCATTGGTGAGTTTTACTCAGTGGCGCTGACCAGCGGTCATCAGCAAGCGGATACCGGCACCAAGATGATCCACATCGGTAAAAACACCAAATCGACCATTATCTCGAAAGGGATCTCTGCCGGACATAGTCAGAACAGTTATCGCGGCTTAGTGAAAATCATGCCGACGGCAACCAATGCGCGCAATTTCACTCAGTGCGACTCAATGCTGATTGGCGCTAATTGTGGGGCGCATACCTTCCCGTATGTTGAGTGTCGTAACAATAGTGCGCAACTGGAACACGAGGCAACGACATCACGTATTGGTGAAGATCAACTGTTTTACTGCCTGCAACGCGGGATCAGCGAAGAAGACGCCATCTCGATGATTGTTAACGGTTTCTGCAAAGACGTGTTCTCGGAGCTGCCGTTGGAATTTGCCGTTGAAGCACAAAAACTCCTCGCCATCAGTCTTGAACACAGCGTCGGATAAGGAATAAACATGTTAAGTATTAAAGATTTACACGTCAGCGTGGAAGATAAAGCTATCCTGCGCGGATTAAGCCTCGACGTTCATCCCGGCGAAGTTCACGCCATTATGGGGCCAAACGGTTCGGGCAAAAGTACCTTATCGGCAACGCTTGCCGGGCGAGAAGATTATGAAGTGACGGGCGGCACGGTTGAGTTCAAAGGCAAAGATTTGCTTGCGCTGTCGCCGGAAGATCGCGCGGGCGAAGGCATCTTTATGGCCTTCCAGTATCCGGTGGAAATTCCCGGCGTCAGTAACCAGTTTTTCCTGCAAACGGCACTTAATGCGGTGCGCAGCTATCGCGGCCAGGAAACGCTCGACCGCTTTGATTTTCAGGATTTGATGGAAGAGAAAATCGCTCTCCTGAAGATGCCGGAAGATTTATTAACCCGTTCGGTAAACGTTGGTTTTTCCGGCGGCGAGAAAAAGCGCAACGATATTTTGCAAATGGCGGTGCTGGAACCGGAGTTATGCATTCTTGATGAGTCAGACTCCGGGCTGGATATTGACGCATTAAAAGTGGTTGCCGATGGCGTGAACTCGCTGCGTGACGGCAAGCGTTCATTCATCATTGTTACGCACTACCAACGCATTCTCGACTACATCAAGCCTGATTACGTCCATGTGCTGTATCAGGGACGAATTGTGAAATCCGGCGATTTCACGTTGGTCAAACAACTGGAGGAGCAGGGTTATGGCTGGCTTACCGAACAGCAGTAACGCGCTGCAACAGTGGCATCACTTGTTTGAAGCTGACGGAGCGAAACGCTCTCCGCAAGCACAGCAGCATTTACAACAATTGCTGCGTACCGGACTGCCGACACGTAAACATGAAAACTGGAAATATACGCCGCTGGAAGGGCTGACCAATAGCCAGTTTGTCAGCATTGCGGGAGAGATATCCCCACAGCAGCGTGATGCCTTAGCGTTAACATTAGACGCTGTGCGGCTGGTTTTTGTCGATGGACGTTACGTGTCAGCACTGAGCGATGCGACTGAAGGCAGCGGGTATGAAGTGAGCATTAACGACGACCGTCAGGGGGTACCCGACGCTATTCAGGCGGAAGTGTTTCTGCATTTGACGGAAAGCCTGGCACAAAGCGTGACGCATATCGCCGTGAAGCGCGGTCAACGGCCGGCAAAGCCATTGCTGTTAATGCATATTACCCAGGGCGTGGCAGGTGAAGAGGTCAACACTGCCCATTACCGACATCATCTGGATCTGGCGGAAGGTGCCGAAGCAACGGTGATCGAACATTTTGTCAGCCTTAATGATGCTCGTCACTTCACCGGCGCACGGTTCACTATCAATGTCGCAGCGAACGCCCACTTGCAGCATATCAAGCTGGCGTTTGAAAACCCGGTCAGTCACCACTTTGCCCATAACGATTTGTTGCTGGCTGACGATGCCACCGCATTTAGCCATAGTTTCCTGCTGGGTGGCGCAGTGTTACGACACAACACCAGTACGCAACTCAATGGCGAAAACAGCACGCTGCGGATCAATAGCCTGGCGATGCCGGTGAAAAACGAGGTGTGTGATACCCGCACCTGGCTGGAACACAATAAAGGTTTTTGTAACAGCCGACAGTTGCACAAAACTATCGTCAGCGACAAAGGCCGCGCGGTATTTAACGGTTTGATCAACGTCGCGCAGCACGCCATCAAAACGGATGGTCAGATGACCAACAATAATCTGCTGATGGGCAAACTGGCGGAAGTGGATACGAAACCGCAGCTGGAAATCTATGCAGATGATGTGAAATGCAGCCACGGCGCGACGGTGGGGCGTATTGATGATGAACAGATGTTCTATCTGCGCTCGCGCGGGATCAATCAGCAGGATGCCCAGCAGATGATCATTTACGCCTTTGCTGCTGAACTGACGGAAGCACTGCGTGATGAGGGGCTTAAACAGCAGGTGCTGGCCCGAATCGGTCAACGACTGCCAGGAGGTGTAAGATGACTTTTTCCGTCGACAAAGTGCGGGCCGACTTTCCGGTGCTTTCTCGTGAGGTAAACGGTTTGCCGCTGGCTTATCTCGACAGCGCCGCCAGTGCGCAGAAACCGGGCCAGGTGATTGACGCCGAGGCCGAGTTTTATCGTCACGGCTACGCGGCGGTGCATCGCGGTATTCATACCTTAAGCGCCCAGGCGACCGAGAAAATGGAGAACGTACGCAAGCAGGCATCGTTGTTTATCAACGCCCGTTCGGCGGAAGAGCTGGTGTTCGTCCGCGGCACGACGGAAGGGATCAATCTGGTCGCCAATAGCTGGGGCAACAGCAACGTGCGGGCGGGCGATAACATCATCATAAGTCAGATGGAGCACCACGCTAACATTGTTCCCTGGCAGATGCTTTGCGCACGCGTTGGCGCAGAGCTGCGTGTGATCCCGCTCAATCCCGACGGTACGTTGCAACTGGAGACGCTGCCTACGCTGTTTGATGAGAAAACTCGCCTGCTGGCAATTACTCATGTCTCCAACGTGCTTGGCACAGAAAATCCACTGGCGGAAATGATCACGCTTGCGCACCAGCATGGCGCAAAAGTGCTGGTGGATGGCGCTCAGGCGGTGATGCATCATCTGGTGGATGTTCAGGCGCTGGATTGCGACTTTTACGTGTTCTCCGGGCATAAACTGTATGGCCCCACCGGAATTGGCATTCTTTATGTCAAAGAAGCCTTGTTGCAGGAGATGCCGCCGTGGGAAGGGGGCGGTTCTATGATCGCCACCGTCAGCCTGAGTGAAGGCACTACCTGGACCAAAGCACCATGGCGGTTTGAAGCCGGTACACCCAATACCGGGGGCATCATTGGTCTTGGCGCGGCGCTGGAGTATGTTTCGGCGCTGGGGCTTAATAACATAGCCGAGTATGAACAGAATCTGATGCATTATGCGCTATCACAGCTGGAATCTGTACCGGATCTCACTCTCTATGGCCCACAAAACAGGCTTGGCGTTATTGCTTTTAATCTCGGTAAACACCACGCCTATGATGTTGGCAGTTTTCTCGATAATTACGGCATTGCTGTGCGTACCGGACATCACTGCGCAATGCCATTGATGGCCTATTACAACGTCCCTGCGATGTGTCGGGCGTCGCTGGCCATGTATAACACCCATGAAGAAGTGGATCGTCTGGTGACCGGCCTGCAACGTATTCACCGTTTGCTGGGATAACAGGGAGGCACTATGGCTTCATTGCCGGATAAAGAAAAGTTGCTGCGTAATTTTTTACGCTGCGCCAACTGGGAAGAGAAATATCTCTATATTATTGAGCTGGGCCAGCGTCTGCCAGAATTACGCGCCGAAGACAGAAGTCCACAAAATAGCATTCAGGGCTGTCAGAGTCAGGTGTGGATTGTCATGCGCCAGAATGCCCAGGGAATTATTGAATTACAGGGCGACAGCGATGCGGCGATTGTGAAAGGGCTTATTGCGGTCGTCTTTATTCTCTACGATCAGATGACGCCGCAGGATATTGTCAATTTCGATGTGCGTCCGTGGTTTGAAAAAATGGCGCTCACCCAACATCTCACCCCATCTCGTTCACAAGGTCTGGAAGCGATGATTCGCGCAATTCGCGCCAAAGCCGCTGCACTTAGCTAAACTAAAAGGACAGCTTTCATCCGGTTGGCTCACATTGCCGGATGGTCAATGTTTACACTGACCTGCACAGGAGTGTTTTGGTTTCAGGTGAACATAAGCGCCATCCGACGTTTCAGCGTGAGTCTCCGGCAAATACAGGAGGTTTACAATGAAACGCGCGTCTTTGCTTACACTCACGCTTATCGGCGCTTTTAGCGCCATCCAGGCTGCCTGGGCGGTTGATTATCCGCTACCACCAACCGGAAGCCGACTGGTTGGGCAAAATCAAACGTATACGGTGCAAGAAGGGGATAAAAACCTTCAGGCTATTGCCCGACGTTTTGATACTGCGGCAATGTTGATCCTTGAAGCCAATAACACTATCGCCCCGGTGCCAAAACCTGGTACGACGATAACTATTCCTTCACAACTGTTATTACCTGATGCACCGCGTCAGGGGATTATCGTTAACCTTGCAGAGCTGCGCCTTTATTATTATCCGCCGGGAGAAAATATTGTGCAGGTTTATCCAATAGGTATTGGATTGCAGGGGCTGGAAACGCCGGTTATGGAAACGCGTGTTGGGCAGAAAATCCCTAACCCAACCTGGACGCCTACGGCAGGCATTCGTCAGCGTTCGCTGGAGCGTGGCATTAAATTACCGCCAGTCGTTCCTGCCGGACCAAATAACCCGCTAGGACGTTACGCACTGCGCCTCGCGCATGGTAATGGCGAATACCTCATTCATGGTACCAGTGCGCCGGACAGCGTCGGTTTGCGCGTCAGTTCAGGGTGTATTCGCATGAATGCACCGGATATTAAAGCCTTGTTCTCCAGCGTGCGGACGGGAACGCCGGTGAAAGTGATCAACGAACCGGTGAAATATTCCGTGGAGCCTAACGGGATGCGTTATGTTGAAGTACATCGACCACTATCAGCAGAAGAACAGCAAAACGTTCAGACAATGCCATACACACTGCCAGCAGGCTTTACGCAATTTAAAGACAATAAGGCTGTAGATCAGAAGTTAGTCGATAAAGCGTTGTATCGTCGGGCAGGGTATCCGGTTTCGGTGAGCAGTGGAGCAACTCCCGCAGCCAGCAATGCGCCTTCAGTAGAGTCAGCGCAGAATGGTGAACCAGAGCAAGGGAATATGTTACGCGCGACGCAGTAGCGGTAAACGGCAGACAAAAAAAATGGCGCACAATGTGCGCCATTTTTCACTTCACAGGTACTATTACTTGCGGTATTTAGTAGCCATGTTGTCCAGACGCTGGTTAGCACGAGCTGCGTCATCTTTAGCAGCCTGAACGTCGGAACGCATTGCGTTCACGTCGTTGCTCAGCTGGTCAACTTTAGCGTTCAGAGTCTGAACGTCAGAAGACAGCTGATCGATTTTAGCGTTGCTGGAGCAACCTGCCAGCAGAGTAGAACCCAGGATTACCGCGCCCAGTACCAGTTTAGTAGCTTTCATTATTAATACCCTCTAGATTGAGTTAATCTCCATGTAGCGTTACAAGTATTACACAAAGTTTTTTATGTTGAGAATATTTTTTTGATGGGAAGGCACTTATTTTTGATCGTTCGCTCAAAGAAGCATCGAACGCTGGGTTTTAGATAAAAAAATTGAGAGAAAACAGGATGCTTCCATCGGATTCATCTTAGATAAAGTGAGATTATATAGTGAAATCCGATTTGATTTTTTATTGCTTCTGGTTATCGATTAAATAAAAAAAGCGCCCATCAGGGCGCTTCGATATACAAATTAATTCACAAAAGCAATATTACAGGACGTGAACAGATGCGGTGTTAGTAGTGCCGCTCGGTACCAGTGCACCAGAAACCATAACTACAACGTCACCTTTGTGTGCCAGACCGCTCTGCAGAGCCAGTTCTTTACCCAGACGGTAGAAATCATCAGTAGAAGTGATCTCTTTAACCAGCTGCGGCACAACGCCTTTGCTCAGTACCAACTGATGAGCCGTTTTTTCGTTGGTGGTCAGTGCCAGGATGGTGGCATCCGGGAAGTATTTACGTACTGCGCGAGCAGATTTACCTCCCTGAGTAGCAACCACGATCAGCGGAGCATCCAGTTTTTCAGCAGTTTCAACGGCACCACGGCATACCGCTTCGGTAATGCGCAGTTTACGGTTGTCATTGTTGAACTCGAGACGGCTGTTCATCACGCGGTCGGTACGTTCGCAGATGGTCGCCATGATAGAAACCGCTTCCAGCGGGTATTTACCTTTTGCGGATTCACCAGACAGCATCACTGCATCAGTACCGTCGAGGATGGCGTTTGCAACGTCACCGGCTTCTGCGCGAGTCGGGCGTGGGTTTTTGATCATGGAATCCAGCATCTGGGTCGCAGTGATAACGACTTTACGTGCACGGATACATTTTTCGATCATCATCTTCTGGGCGAAGATAACTTCTTCTACCGGGATTTCTACACCCAGGTCGCCACGCGCAACCATGATGCCGTCAGAGGCTTCGAGGATTTCGTCGAAGTTGTTGAGGCCTTCCTGGTTTTCGATTTTGGAGATGATGTGGATGTTTTCGCCGCCGTGCGCTTTCAGGTGCTCACGGATTTCGATAACGTCAGAACGCTTACGAATAAAGGAAGCAGCAACAAAGTCTACGCCTTGTTCGCAACCAAAGATCAGGTCCTGTTTGTCTTTTTCAGCCAGTGCTGGCAGAGCAATGGAAACGCCAGGCAGGTTCACACCTTTGTTTTCGCCCAGGTCACCGTTGTTCAGCACTTTACAGATAACTTTGTTACCTTCAATGGCGGTAACTTCCATACCGATCAGACCATCGTCAACCAGTACGGTGTTGCCAACTGACAGGTCAGTAGTGAAACCTTCATACGTTACCGCAACCATTTCGCTGTTGCCGATAACTGATTTATCAGTGGTGAAAGTAAAGGTCTGACCAGCTTTCAGAGAAACGTCGTTACCGCCTTCCAGTTTCATGGTGCGGATTTCCGGACCTTTGGTATCAAGCAGGATAGCGGCGGTTTTACCAGTTTTGCTCATCACGTTGCGCAGATTCTGAATGCGCTGACCGTGTTCTGCATAGTCACCATGAGAGAAGTTCAGACGCATAACGTTCATGCCAGCGTCCAGCATTTTAGCTAACATCTCTTCAGATTCGGTTTTCGGTCCGATGGTGCAAACAATTTTGGTCTTTTTCATGACAGTCTTAGTCTTTAAGTTGAGAAGGATGGGAGAAACTTGCTTTCTGGGCGCACTGCCGGAAAGCGAATCCGGTATTACGAAAGTGGTGGTGCCTCGCTCTAAGGATAGGTGACATCGAAAAAGCGTGCAGAGGAATGTGTGCTTGTGTCTCAGCCCAACGTGAGTGCCTGTTTTTGAGTCGTTGAGTTCTACAGTCCAAAGTGCTGAAACCATTCAAGAGTCAATTGGCGCGCATTATACGCTGAAATTAATCCAAAAGGAAAACAAAAACAGCGTTTCAAAAAATATACAACTTGTTAGACAATAAATTGTTATCAAAGATTTAACGTTCCAGGGAAAAGGTTACGCAAAAACTTCGCTGTTTGCGCAACGTCTGGTGCCAAAGTTGTCAGTGTGAGGATAAGTGAAAGTTCATCCGGTGTATAAATATATCATCGCTCAATTGCTACAGTTAAAATAATTTATCGCGTTATTTGTCTGATTTTGTTTGATTTTTGTTTAATTGGTTAGATTGATATATGCTGATAGTTGGCATGATAAATAGGTATAAAGAATGGGAAATCGGACAAAAGAGGATGAACTGTACCGAGAAATGTGCAGAGTTGTCGGTAAAGTTGTGCTGGAAATGCGCGATCTGGGGCAGGAACCAAAGCATATTGTTATCGCAGGCGTATTACGTACAGCATTAGCCAATAAACGCATTCAGCGCAGTGAGCTGGAAAAGCAGGCGATGGAAACCGTCATTAACGCACTGGTAAAATGACCAGTCGTTTTCTGTATGGTACTGATATCGAAGTTTTCTCCTGGGTAAATTTTCAACTCTTTGGTGAAATAATCTGAACCACCGAGGAGGTTGTTACGCTTTCCAACCCAAACGAACGACGAAAATTTAAAAGTCCTTACTTTTTCTGCCGCTCTGATCTTGTAGGTATGTGAAGGTAATAAAGATGCACTAGCGTCCTCCGGGATTGCGATAGCGGGTTGAAGTTTTTTGGGGGCATTGATACGTAATGCGATTTCTGGAGAGGGGACATAGTCGATTGACGATTGTTGTGAATCTGACGGTAGGGGCAGGGTGAATTTTTTACCCTGATCTGGGCCAAAAATGGCAATAACCTCTTTTTTCTGCTTTGTTACGGACACTAACGCCTGTAACGGGGTACTGGATAGATCATTGACGAATGAAATTGTCATGCTGGAACCAGGTTCTAACCAGAGAATTCGTTTCCCGGATGCATCTTCATCAAGGGAGATAAATTTTGATATAAACACGCCATTTTTTGCAATGATGGAAAATTCAATTTTGGGTATTACAAGATTTAAAGGAGTTGAAGCAGAGTCGTTTTCAATCTGAAGATAGTTACGCTTAGTCATGCTTGTTTTAATTACTGGTCTTTGTCGACCATCAACAAGCCACATTCCGTTGACGTAATTTGCAGCAATAGTAATAAATTCATAGTTAACCCCAGTTTTGGCATCAGATAGCTGGGACGACGGTATCGGGGTTTTAGTCGATGCATTTGTAATGTTGGATGGACCTAAAAATGCCAGCAACGGCAAAATTATCAGTTCTAATTTAAGCATTATAATGTGGCCTCTATATTATTATCATTTGAATCCAGGTTAAGTGGTGCAGTGTTTTGTGTGTAAATACCGTTTTTATTCAGGATCATTTGGTGGCAAATCAGGGTCGGTGTAGATGCCAGGATCAACTCGACCAGTGTTATTGCCGGAACTGTAGTAGGCGGAATACCTGGTGCCAGTAGTGCTGGGCTACTGATTTCTGACATGTACAGAGAACCTGTATTGATGTGGAGGCAGTTTCCTATGAGTACCGGTAAGTTAGTCAGCGGTAGCCCATGGGCCTTTCTGATGCTGTTAACTGGATTCCGACCCAATACTACGAGGTTTACATCGCTGACATTCACTGGCCTGACTGCGTGATCCATGCCGTATAGAAACTGACTCTGAAAAATATTCACATTTGCCTGATTAAAAGCGAGGAGGGCGTTATATGTATTGTTGAAGCCCTGCCGTATGTCTGTGTAATCGGATGGGCAAATACCTATAGAAATATTGCCTTTAAAAAGCACCTTCATCACAGTAGCCAGCTGGGTGGAGAGCAGTTTGCAGATTTCCTCTTCAAGATAGTTGCGGTTAATTTGTTTATGCCATCGCCCGCCTCTTGCACACCACCGTTCATTAAGAAATGTGCTTGGATAATAAGTCCTGCGGTCTTTATTTATGGGTAAGAGCTTTTTCAGCATCTCTTCTCCGGCCCCGGCAGCTGAGAACACACGAACAGAACGGCCGTCAAAAATCCCTGTGTTGATCGCTGTCATTAACTCCATAGGCTCAGGTCCATAATCGAAGAGATTTCCTGTGGAGAAAACGATCAACTCCTCATCAGGTTCTGATATCGAATGGATAAGGTTACATAGCGTCGAATAATGACCATGAGGGTCTGCCAGAAAGAAAACCCTTCCTGAAAAATTAGTCAGATCAATTGTCTGGACGTGCTCGGATGCCATAAATGCCTCTTTCTGAAATTGCATTAATACTACCGGATGAAAGTCATCAATTTTTTCGATAAGAGGGGTAATTTTTGTGAGTGTCCAAAATGGAGCTAGAAATCATTTTTCGGTTTCCGAGCCGTATCAACTGTAATGCACCTCAGTTGTTTTATTTTTGGTATAAAAACGCTGAGCAAAATATAGTTTTTGCGTGTGTTGCTCAGGTGTACATGAATCTAGGGTTGTATCTGGATTAAAACTGAAGGATTCTTTTTTAACAAGGACTTACGTTAGTGTTTTGTCCCGTTTAATGTTGACCTAAAGCAACCATTGGTGTATAAATTCCATAACAAAAGTGGTGGGCTAAATAAACCAATACGAGGGTTTCTGCATGACTGAATTAGCAAAAACAAAACTGGCTGTGGCTGAATCAAACTCTACTGAACTTGAGACACTCAAAGTTGTTATTGATGATGGTAGTAAAGCGGCAAAACTGGTTTGCACTAACAATCAAGGTGACCTTGTACCTTTATTGACTCAAAATAGTTTCGTTGCAGATTTCCGGGTAAGCCATGACGGACTTATTCCATTCAATTATCTAATTGATGGTCTTCAACGATTCTCGCACCACAGCGAATCAAGCAATGCTTTAGAAACTACCGACGTTGCGCATCAGTACGATGAAATCAGTCGTCTTAATGTTCACCATGCTCTACATTCCTCAGGTCTAATGCCACAGGATGTTCATCTCTACGTAACTTTGCCACTCAGTCAGTTTTATACCGCTCTGGGTGAAACCAATAATGAAAACATCCAACGAAAAAAAGACAACCTGATGAAGCCGGTGGAGCGTTATATTGATGGTAAACGTGTTTCATTTAATGTTGTTTCAGTTACCGTTTTCCCGGAATCCCTTCCAGCGGTAACGCGTGCTGATGAAATCGAATCAATTGAATCTTTTGAATCAAGCCTAGTTATCGATTTAGGTGGGACAACACTTGATGTTGCAAGCATTACAGGTCAGCTGGAACAGATCTCCAGTGTCAGGGGTTTTGACCGTATTGGTTGCTCAATCGTATATGATGAAATCCGTCGTTATTTGGATTCTGCAAAGCTGAATGCAAGTAACGCCTATATTCATCACCTAGTCGATAATCGTGAAAACAAAGCCTCGCTCAAGGTGTCCCCGGAAGATCTTGACGGCGTGTTCAATGCTGTTAATGGGGCTGTGGCGCAACTTCAAGAAAAAGTGATTAAAGCAGTCACTCAAGTGGAAGAACGGCCGCATAATGTTTTCCTTGTTGGTGGAGGTTCTTACCTGATTGAACCGGCAGTTCGTAAACATTTTGACAAATCGAAAATCATCATGGTTGATAATCCGCAATTCGCACTTTCACTGGCTATCGCAGATACTGTTTTTGCATGATGATGGTTTTGCATGATGATGGTTTTGCAAAGGGGAGAGTTTTATGACTAAAAAATCTGAGAAGGAAAACGATCGTATTCAGATTAGTGCGTTTTGGTTATCGGAACGACAATCTCCGTATGCATATAATTTTTTGAAAAAAAATGCCCTAACACATCGTGGCGAGCAGATTTCTCTAATAAGATCTGCAATCACTACGGGGTTAGTGCTAAATAATCTCTTCCCCGAGTTATCTAGTTTTATTAATGGACTGAATGAGAGATTAACAGCTGCTGATCTAAATCGATTTTTTAATGATGAATTTAATAAAGACAAATTAAACAATGAAAATTTGAAAGAACAAATAAGCTTTATGCTTGATTCGAAATTCAATGAATTATTTTCAATGATTAATGGCTGTGATTTTTCTAAGGCAACTTTTTCAACTACTAGTCAATCTGATGTCAGTGAAACATTAAAGGCAGAGAGGGTAAGGGATCAGCGGCTGGAATTAATACCTAAAGAACTGACTGTAAATCCCAAACCTGAGACTTTAGAGATTTTAACGCCGATTGAGAGCGCAAAAAAGAATGATTCAGGTTTAAATACTAGTCATGGTTCTGCTGCTGTTAGCGCCTCACAAAGCGAAAACACGGTGCTGAGTGAACATGCGCAAATCCAAGGTGTGACAAGGAAGCCGAAGAAAAAGGCCAATGCAAACCTCGCAAATCTTGCGAAGTAAGTATAGTAATATCAATTGATTAGATTGAGTTATCTATTAATAAAAAGTCAGCTTACCAGCTGGCTTTTTTTTGGTATATTATTAACAGGTGAGGGGGAATGGTAAACCGGTTTCATGTACTAAATGAATCCCTCGTTGTCACATCTCCAGTTAAGCCCTGATGAATCCCCTAATGATTTTGGTAAAAATCATTAAGTTAAGGTGGATACACATCTTGTCATATGATCAAATGGTTTCGCGAAAAATCAATAATCAGACAACAAGATGTGCGAACTCGATATTTTACACGACTCTCTTTACCAATTCTGCCCCGAATTAC